>Ga0208197_1000094_pt1 | contig 114904 bp, 80 predicted proteins | sample AD_JPNNA4_MetaG_FD_184444 | JGI IMG/M metagenome (GOLD analysis project Ga0208197, IMG submission 184444) | Active sludge microbial communities of municipal wastewater-treating anaerobic digesters from Japan - AD_JPNNA4_MetaG (SPAdes) (version 2) | ecosystem: Engineered > Bioreactor > Anaerobic...
ACCCGTTCTGTGGCTCGGGCACCACCATGATTGCGGCGTTGCGGACGGGCCGCAATAGCATCGGGATTGAGATCGACCCCGAATACTGCCGGATGACCGCCCGCTACCTCAAAGCGGAGACATCTGATCTCTTCGCCACAGCAGAGCTTCGATTCGAGCAGGCACCGACGGAAACCGCCAGCCTGCTTAAAGAAAATCCCATCCTGTATGAAGTCCGCCCAGCCAAGCAGAAACTGGAATAGGCGAACCAGACGGTCCAGCGAACGGGAGCCAGCCGATTCGCTCAGAGACAAATCGAACTTCATCGGCGGCTGGCTCCCGTCGCTGACCTCGTTCGCCCATGCGAGCGCCCACTTACGATCACCCATGCCGAATGCAATCAAGAATCAACCCACTCCGTGTTCCGCTCCGATGCTGGCTTTATTGCCTGCTATTGGACTCTTGATTGTCGATTGTGAGCACTGACCTCTTTTCCCTTTTCATGCCAGCAGGAATCGAGCGTTGGGCCGGAGCCGGCTGATGACGTCCAAGCCCTCGACGCCCAGGACCAGCAAGGCAGTCGAGAGGGCGTCTGTTTCGGTGGCGCAAGGGAGGACGACGGCCGCAAGACACGCTCGCTGGACCGGTTCGCCCAACCGTGGATCAATCACGTGCCCGAAGGTACGATCCCCTTCACGGAAGGACTTGCTCCAGATGCCCGAGACGCCGAGTGAGAGATCGGTGAGCGCGACTTCGCCGAGCAGATTCGTGCTGTCCCCCGACGGGGGAACGCCGCGCCGTATGCACACGGTGCCGGTTCGAGTCAAATCGGGCGGTACGGGGATGGCGGCCTTCCAGGCGGATGCGTCCGGGGGGAACCCGAGGCCATAGCTGCTGCTGGTGCCGCCGTGGATGAAGGCGCTCTCGATGCCCGCCTCGCGCAGCAGATCGACCGCCGCGTCAATGGCGCAGCCTTTGCCAATCGCCCCCAGATCAAGCATCATCCCCGGACGCCGAAATCGCACGGTGAACTTCGCGCTATCCAACTCGATCCCGTCGATCCCGACTTGCCCTCGCGCAACGTCAATCGCGTCATCCTCGGGCCGACACCCCTTTCCGCCCATGAAACCCCAGCACCGCACGAGGGGCGCGATGGTGGGATCGAAAGCGCCCCCGGTCGCGCGACTCAACTCGGCGGCGCATTCGAGCAGGCGGAAGACATTCGGGCTGACAGGCACGGGACGTTCGAACGCGCGGCGATTGACCTGGGCAATCTCGCTCGTGGGGCGGTAGAGGCTGAGTTGCTCTTCGAGCCGCTCGATTTCATCCAAAGCCTGCTCGCCTGCCGCGCGGAGCGCAACGGGATCGGCGCCATGCAGGAGAAGCTCGAAACGGGTGTGCATCGCCGCCCGCGCGAGCGCGACAGTCGCCAAACCGGATGCGGATGGCTCATCGACGCTCATCACTTTGGAGCGCGCTCGATGCTGTCGGGTTCGTCGGCCAGCGTCATGCCGTGGCGTTTCGCCGCATCGTAGTCGCCGAGAAAGACCCACCAGTTGCGCAAGGGTTTTCCATGGTCGCTAAGGCCGTTGTCCTTCCCGGGCAGATTCTGCATCCAATAGACAAACCACCTGAGGCTGTCGCCGCCCCAGCGCTCGCAGTTCATCTTCTGCTTGTGCCCCGTGCCGTCAGGCTTCCAATCCTCGATGTCGGTCAAGACGAATCGCGGATTGGCCCAATCATAGTCCTGCTCCCCATTGGGCGGATAGTGCGCCCAGCCGCATCCGGGGCGCACGATCTTGTGCGAGCGATCGCTCCCCACAAAACGCCCCCAGAAGAGCAAATCGGGCCAGCGCTCCGGGGGCGTGCGGTCGCGCCCATCGACGGCGTTGAGCACGGCTTCGATCTGGTGCATGTGGTTTTCGACCGCCTCGGAAGCGCCGCGCTGATAGTTGTAGTGGTACACGGTGTAAGTGCGTCCGAACACCGGCAGGTCGTGTGGATCGCGGTCGCTGTTGCTCACGTCGCCATAAGGACTCGCCATGTTCGATTCCCACAAATCCACCTTGCCGCCGTGGTACCCCCATATCCACACCTCGCGCACGCCCCGTTTCTCCACCCACTCGCGCAGGTCGACATCGGCCATGATGCGCGCGTAATCGGTCATAGGCGTCGTGTGCCCGGTCTTGGCGACCGTCGGGAGCGGGCGCAGGAACTCGAGTTCGCCCGCCACTGAATAACGCAGGCTCGGTTGAGCCGTGGGATTCTTGTATCCGTGGTAGCGCGACCCCTGTTCGAGCGCGCTCATCACCTCGCGCGTCAAACGCTGCGCCTTGGATCGAGTCTCGTCGAGCGGCGCGTCCCAGTCGCCCGTCTCCCGGATATCGATCCGCGTCCCGTTGGTCGGGAAGAAGCTGATCACCAGCACGGGAATCTCGAATGGCCCCTGATCCGGCGGGGCGGCGAAGGCGAGGCCGTGCGCGAGGGCGAGGCAGGCAATGGCCACAAGATCTGGATACGTCATGATCGTGGCCGGATTCGGCATGTTCAGGGCTGTTGCCGCACGGCTTTGACCTGGCCGGTGTTGGCATCGTACTGATAGGCCATGCCTGCCGGCAGTTGTGGCAGCGCCGGAAGATACCCTTCCTTGACCAATTCCTTCAGATCGCTAGGAAAACGGTCCTCCTCGGTCCGGAACATCTGAATCGCCTTGGTCACCGATGCGAGGTCCACCGTCTTCAGCGAGTGCTTTTGCGCTTGACCGATTGCGCCCAGGTAATCGGCAGGGGCGGTCAGCGGGTTGCCGCCGGCGCCGGCGTCGGTCTGGCCGGACGCGGACGATGAGTCCTTGCGCCCGCAGGCGGTCAGGACGAACAGGGCAATCAGCAGGGCGCTGAACATCGTTTTCATGAGCCGACACTACCAAATCCGCGCCGAGATCCAAGACTAAGCCGCATCCGAATCGAGAAGGCCGGCAGCCGCCGTTCGAGCCTGTTCCACCAACGCCAGGTCCCGCGCCAGTTCCACAAAACGAAAACGCGGCATCCCGCTCTGCGCCTGGCCCAGAAACTCACCCGGCCCCCGGAGCAGCAGGTCAGTCTCTGCAATCCGGAATCCGTCGTTCGTCTGCTCGAGCGCTTCGAGCCGCCTGCGCGCCTCGTCCGTGCAGGCTGCGGCAATAAGTATGCAGTGCGATTCCTCGCGGCCTCGTCCGATCCGCCCGCGCAGTTGGTGAAGCTGGGCCAGACCGTAGCTCTCCGCATTTTCGATCACCATGACCGTGGCGTTGGGCACATCGACACCCACCTCGATGATCGAGGTCGCGACCAGGACCGCAATGCGCCCGGCCCGGAACCCTTCCATCACACGGTCCTTCTCCTGCGGGGGCAATCGCCCGTGCAGCAGCCCCACCGCATGCGGCGCAAACAGCGTCCGGACCCGATCGAACTCCTCGCGCACCGTCTTCACGGCCGCCGGGCCGTCCCCCTCCTCGATCCGCGGGCAGACGATGTAGGCCTGCCGCCCTTCGCCGAGCTTCTCACGGACAAAATCGAACACCTTCGGCAAACTCGATTCGGAGCGGAGATGCGTGCGCACCCGCCCTCGACCGGCAGGCATTTGGTTGATCACCGAGATGTCCAAATCCCCGTAAAGCGTCAGCCCGAGCGAGCGCGGGATTGGCGTGGCCGTCATGACAAGCAAGTGAGGGTAGTGCCCCTTGCGCACCAAACGCTCCCGCTGCGCCACGCCGAACTTGTGCTGCTCGTCGATAATAGCCAGGCCAAGAGCGTCCGGACAATAGCCCGCCTCGACCAGGGCATGCGTGCCGACCGTCACAACCGGACCGGCCAACGCGACGCCTGGTTCGGACGGGTCTTTGGCGTCGCCTGGGCCGGCGAGGGAAACGGCGATCTCGCCTGCTGGCGCTGTCAGAAATGACTTCTGACTCCCGGTCTGCAGGGCCACACCCAGTCCCAACGGCCCGAACCACCGCGCGAAAACGCATCCGTGCTGTTCCGCGAGAATCTCGGTGGGGGCCATCAGCGCCACATTGAACCCGCTCTCGAGCGTCATCAGCGCCGCACAGGCCGCCACAACGGTCTTTCCTGACCCGACGTCCCCCTGCAACAGGCGCCGCATCGGATGGCTCCCCGCCAGGTCCCGCCGAATCTCACGCAACACTTCCGTCTGCGACTCGGTGAGCTTGAATCCCAACGACCTAAGAAACCGCTTCATCAAACGGTTGTCTCCGCCGCATGGCAGGGCGCGCGCAAGCTCATGAAGCCGTCGACGGCGCCTTTGGATGGCCAGTTGCAGATCGGTCAATTCGTCCAACGCCAGCCGCCCACGCGCGGCCTCGGCATCACCCATCTCGTCGGGAAAATGGAGCTGCCGCACGGCCACGGCCCGCGTCGGGAGATTCCCCCGATTCAGGTCCGGCCAGGGCTCCTCGAAGGCGTTGCCGCAGGCTTCGAGCGCGCGCCAAATCAAAGCGCGCAACCAGCGTTGCGTCAGCCCCTCGGTCAGCGGATAGATCGGCACGATCCGATGCAGGTGAATGGACCGATCTTCCCCGCCCTCGATCGTCTCGGTCTCCGGATGATCGATTGCGCGCGGTTTGAGCGAGCGCACCTTGCCGTACACGAGAACTTCGTCTCCCACCTTGAAGTAGTTCTCCATGAACGGGAGGTTCCACCAGCGGCAGTGCAGCCGCCCGGTGCCGTCATCGAGCACGCACTCGAAGAGCGACTTCCGCCGCTGTTTCCAATACTTTACTCCTTGCGCGACAATGCGCCCCTGTGTGGTGGCCGATTCGTTCAACTTGAGCCCGGCAATGCGCTCGAGGCGCCGACGGTCTTCATAGCGCCGAGGCCGGTGAAGGAGCAGGTCGCCCACCGTCCGGATTCCCAGCCGCGCCAGCAGCGCGGCCCGCTCCGGCCCGACGCCTCGGAGCTCAGTGACCGGCTGTTCAAGTGGGGTCAGCGGCGCGTTGCCTATCCCCATAGCCTCGGATTCCCGCCGGTCTGCCAATTACCAATCCTCCGGTTTCGAGCCTCGGGCCGTGATGTCCCGAACCGCCTGGTCAGGCCGTTTGTCCTCGTAAAGCATCGCGTACACCTCGTCGATGATCGGCGTGCTGACACCGTGTCGACGGGCCTGCTGCCAGGCCGCCCGGGCGGTTGGATAACCTTCGGCGACCGAAACCGAACGCGCCAAAATGTCATCGAGTCTCTCCCCTCGCCCAAGGCGTTCGCCAAGGGCGCGATTCCGACTCAGCGGCGAAAAGCAGGTCACCACGAGATCGCCCAGTCCACTCAAGCCGGCGAACGTGTCGGCTTGCGCTCCGCAGGCGACGCCCAAACGCCGAATCTCGACGATCGCGCGTGTCACCAGGGCCGCCTTCGAGTTCTCGCCGAATCCCAGCCCGTCGCACACGCCGGCCGCAACCGCAATCACGTTCTTCAATGCGCCCCCCAACTCGACGCCGACCACATCACGGCTGGTATAGACCCGCATGCTTGGGCGATGAAACAACGCCTGCACCCGCTCGGCAACCGACGGATCGCCGCTGGCAACCACGGCCGCCGTCGGAACACCGCGAGCCACTTCAAAGGCCAGCGTGGGACCGGACAGCACCGCGCGCCGGGCCCCGGGTGCGGTCTGGGCAAGCACTCCGCTCATGGTCAGGCCGGAGTCAAATTCGATCCCTTTGGTCACACTCAACACGACCCCTTTGAAGGAGGCCAGCCGGCGGCTCACCGCACGGAAAGCCCTCGATGGCACGGCCAGCAGCACCAGATCGCTGCCCGGCCATGCCCGATCGAGATCCGGTTCCACCCGCCAATCGCGCGGCAAATCCACACCAGCCAAATACTTTTCATTCCGGCCTTCGGCCGCAAGCAGCGCGAGATTGGGCGTGTCGTGGTCCCACACGGTGATCTCGTTGCCGCCGCCGGCCAAGTGATTGGCCAGCGCGGTGCCCCACGCGCCAACGCCAAGAACAGCGATCTTCATGCGGGTGGAGCGCCGTTCGTGCGCGACCGCCTGAAGCGATGCTCGGTGCCGGCACGCAGACGCTGGATATTCGAGCGGTGCTTGTAGATCGCCAGGGCGCCGAGCACGGCCGCCACGGCGATCAGTGTCGCGCTGCCCCCGGTCAGCCACACGATGAACGGCAGCGCGAACGCGGCCACAACCGATGCCAACGAGACGTAGCCGGACACGAGAAAGGCCAGAACCCAGACCAGCAACGCCAGGCCAAGAGCCGCAGGCATCCAGACCAGCAGCACCCCCGCCGATGTGGCAATCCCCTTTCCGCCCTTGAACCGCAGCCAACAGGTGTAATTGTGGCCGAGAATAGCCGCCAAACCGGCCGCAATCCGCAGGCCCTCAACCTCAGGCGCGGCTTCGGCCCCCGCCAACGCAATCGCTGCGGCCGGAAGCAGCCAACAGGCCAGCGCGCCTTTGAGCGCATCGATCGCCAGAACAAGGATGCCCGCCGGCTTGCCCAGCACCCGCAGGACATTCGTCGCTCCAATGTTCCCGCTGCCCGCCTTGCGAATGTCCACATCCCGACTGCGCGCCACGAGGTAACCCGTCGGAACCGACCCCATCAGGTACCCGGCAACAGCGACGGCCACATGCCATGCAATGGACATGGGTCGACTCTAGTGCGGCGGCAAGACAAAGGCACTCTCTTTCTGCCCCGGCTGGGTTTGACGGGCTTTACTCCATCCAGCCAAGCCGCTAGCTTTCACCCCCGTGACGAACCACTCCCTATGATCGAGGTCGAAGGTCTCACGAAACTGTATGGCGACTTCGCCGCGGTCAGCGACCTATCCTTTGTGGTGCGCCCAGGCGAGGTGTTGGGGTTGGTCGGTCCGAACGGAGCCGGTAAAACAACGACCCTCCGCTGCCTGGCCGGCGTCATGCCTCCCACCCAAGGCACGGTCCGGATCGCCGGGCACGACCTGGCGACCGCCCCGCTCGCGGCGAAACAGGCCCTTGCCTATTTCCCGGATGAACCCCGCCTGTTCGATTATCTCACAGTCCGCCAGCATCTCGATTTCACGGCCAGGCTCTACCAGGTGGCCGACGCCGAGCGCGTGGGCGAAGAACTTCTCCGCGAACTCGAGATCGTCGACAAGGCCGACGCCCTGCCTGGCGAATTGTCGCGCGGCATGAAACAGAAACTCGCGATCGCCTGCGGCCTGCTCCATGCCCCCCAAGTCGCGTTCTTCGACGAACCGCTCACCGGCCTGGACCCGTACGGCATCCGCCGCATGAAAGACACGATCCTCGAACGCGCCCGCGAGGGAATGGCGCTCTTGATCAGTTCGCACCTGCTCCACCTCGTTGACGAGATTTGCACGCATCTCATGATCCTCAAACAGGGCAGACGCGTGGCCTACGGAACAATCGACGAGGTCCGCCGCCAGTTCGCCGAGTCGGCTCCCGATGCCAGCATCGAAGATGTGTTCTTTCGGGCGACTGGAGGCAGTTGAGGACAAGGCCCATCGGACGGCGAATCGTAACAATGGGGAGTCAGGCGGCAGAGGCGGTGATTCAAGTATGTTCACAGCACTCGTCTTTCTTCAGACGCGCCTGTTCTGGAATCGGGTCCGGGTCCAGATTCGCAGGCTGCGCCAGCCCAAGTACCTGGCCGGCACCATCGCCGGAGCTGCCTACGTCTACTTCTTCCTCATCCGCGGATTGCTCTCGAACAACCGATCGACGGGAACGCAGAGTCCGCAACTCGCCGGTCTTGGGCCCGAGTGGGCCACGCTGATCGAGGTCGGCGCGGCCCTGATGTTGGTCACCGTGGCGGCGGCGGCGTGGCTGTTTCCGACGAAGCGAGCCTCCCTGGACTTCACCGAGGCCGAAATCGCCTTTCTGTTCCCGGCGCCCATCAGCCGCACCGGGCTCATACACTACCGCATCGCGCGATCCCAGATTCCGCTGCTCTTCGGATCGTTCATCATGACGCTCTTCTCCGGACGGCTGCTTCAGGGAGGTCAGGCTTGGATGCACTGGATGGGCTGGTGGCTCATCCTCGCGACTCTCGAACTCCATCGGCTCGGCGCCGCCTTTACGCGGACGCGCCTGATGGATAGGGGCGTCACTTCGGCGCGACGCCGCCTGCTGGTGCTCGGCGTGCTGGCCCTGCTGGCGGTCGCATTCTGGACCTGGGCCAGGCTGAGCCTCACCGCGCCGACCTCCGAGGATTTGGCCGATCTGTCCCGATTGGCCGGCTACCTCGAACACACCGCCCGAAGCGGACCGTGGTTCTGGCTGTTGCTCCTCCCGCGCTGCATCCTCCGCCCGATGCTCGCGAGTTCAGCCGGCAGCTTTGCGCTTGCTCTTCCGCCCGCGGCGGGATTGGTCGCGGTCCTCTACGTCTGGGTCATGCGATCCCAAGTCGCCTTCGAGGAAGCGACCATCGAACAGGCCCGGGCCAGGGCAAAAGCCCTGGCGTCACTCCGGTCAGGGCACTGGCAGACCGCGGCCCGTGTGAAGAGGCGAGGGGCGCCGTTCCACCTGGCGCCTCTGGGCTGCCGCCCAATTGCTCTGCTCTGGAAGAACCTGATCTCGATGGGAATGGCGTTCACGCCCCGGTTCTGGGTGGCAATGGCGGCGATGGCGGTGGTTGGAACGATGTTCATGAAACAGTTCATGCCCCAGTCCGTCGGCCTGAAGATCGTCGGCTTGCTCCCGGTGGCGCTGGTCCCAATGCTGTTCCTGGTCGTGCCCCAGATACTGACGATGGACCTCCGGCAGGACCTCGCCATGATCGATACGCTCAAGACTTACCCGCTGCGCGGCTGGCACCTGGTGCTCGGCGAGGTCCTTGCCCCGGTCGCCGTGCTCACCGCCGTCCAGTGCCTCTGCCTGGCCTGGGGCGTGGCGTTCTTCCCCGACTTCGAGGCGAGCCACGGGCCATCGCTCTCAGAGCGACTTGCCATCGGGATTGCACTCGCCATCGCGGCCCCTGGCCTCAACATGATCTCGCTCCTGATCCACAACGCCGCCATCCTCCTGTTCCCTGGCTGGGCGCGGGTCGGCCCCGGACAGGCCCGCGGATTCGAGGCGATGGGACGCAGCATCCTCGTGATGATCGCCCAAATCACGGCTCTGGGACTGGCCCTGGTGTTGCCAGCCGGCGCATTCGCCGCGTTGTTCTTTATCGTCGGGCCGCTTTGGGCTTCCTGGACCGTCGTGTTGCCCATCGGCGCCCTGGCGGCCCTGGTCCTCATGGCGTTCGAGGCCTACGCCGCGCTGCGAATGCTCGGCGACTGGTTCGAACGGATGGACATCTCGACCGAACTCCGGACTCTCGACACGACAGCCGCATAAAGCCGCGCCCCAACAAGGCATCGAGCGTAAGACCGAGTCACCTCACCGCCCTGAGTGGTCGGCCCAACCGACGAAGTTGCGAAGCAGCCGCTGCCCAATCTCCTGGCTCTTCCAACCCGCACAGCAGTCCCCTTGCGAAGTCTGACCATCTGTGCACCGACGGGGTGTGAAACATGGGGGTTGGGGCCATTCCGCTTGACAAACCGAGCGCGCTCGCTTTCCCCTTTCGTAACTTTATTAAGTATTGTGGTTGTCGTTCCGGCCAAGATGGGTCGTCTGAACCGTCGCGCGTTGTTGACGCGACTGCAGCATCTTGGTGTGGCGTCCCGGGCCGATCTCGCCAAGTCGCTCGGCATGAGCCAACCCACCGCGGGAAAAATCGCCGAGGAATTACTCGAGTTGGGTGTGCTCGAGGAGATCGATGGAGCGGAGCCGGCACCCGCTTCGTCCAAAGGCCGGGTCAAGCTCGGGCGTCCCGGTCGGCTCCTGCGACTCAACCGCACGGTGCCGCGCTTCGTGGCGCTTCAACTGGGCGTGTCCGAAACATGCGTCAGCACCCTCTGCCTGGGCGTGAGCTTTTCGGACAATTGGCAGCACCGGTTCAAGACCCCCGGCTCGGCGGAGCTCTGGGCCCACCGCCTCAAAGCAATTGCCTCGCGCCTGCCCTCGGCCGCCTACTGGGGCGTTCTGGTCAGCGTGCCGGGGATCGTGGACGACCTGGCTGGCCGAGTGCTCTTCTCGCCCAATCTGCATTGGACGGAGAAGGTCGACTTATGCCGCCTGGTGCAGGAGGTCTGGGCCGTTCCCGTCGTCCTCGTCCAGGAGGAGCGAGCCCTGGCCCTGGGATACCAGCACTTGCACCCGCGGGCCCGGGACTTTCTCCTCGTGGATTTCGGTGAAAGCGTGGGCGCATCGCTGGTCGTCAGCGGACAGCTCTACGACAATCTTCTCCCCATCTGCGCCGAACTTGGCCATGTCCCCGTGCTGGGCAATAAACGACCGTGCGGTTGCGGAGCCCTGGGATGCCTGGAAACGCTCGTGTCGACCCGCGGGCTGCTCCAGAGCTTCGCCGCCGCCCACGGCGGCCTCGTTCCGACCTGGGAATTCATGATCGAGACACTGGCCATTCGCGGCGTCGAGCCCTGGTTGGCCACGACGCTCGATGCGACCTCCGTGGTCATCGCCGGCGCGCTCAATGTCCTCGGTGTCCGCACCGTGGTCGTGACCGGCAGCCTGCCCGACCTCCCAACAGCGGTCATGGCCCACCTGTCCTCCGCCATCCGCAGGGGGTCCATCTACGCGCGGTTCGGCCAGATCGATATCGAGACAGCGCCTCGCCACCGCACGGCGGGTCTCGTCGCGGCCGGGATCGACCGTCTCGTCGTACCGATGAGCAACCGCGATCCGGCGGCCCGCGGTGTCGCTTCGTCGTCCGCATGCGACCGACACCCTGGCCATTCGACGCCCAAACACTCTGTCGCCGCAAACTCATGAACCTGTCTTCAATCCACTCCCCCGACCCTCTCTACATTCCATGAGCACCCAATACACCATCGGACTGGACTATGGCACCAACTCGGTGCGCGCCCTGATCGTCAACACCGCCAATGGCAACGAACTCGCCACTGCCGTCTGGGGCTACGAACACGGCAACGCAGGGGTCATCCTCGGACGCGATCCGAATCTGGCCCGTCAACACCCGATCGACTACATCAGAGGCGCTGAAGTCACAATCAAGAAGGCTCTGGCTGAGGCCCGGAGAGTGGCGCGCGGATTCACCCCCAGCCAAATCGTCGGCATCGGGGTCGACACAACCGGCAGCACGCCTCTTCCAGTTGATGCCAACGGCCAGCCGCTGGCCTTGCAGAAGAAGTTCGCGAAGAACCCGGACGCGATGGCCTGGCTCTGGAAGGACCACACGGGCGTCGCCGAGGCCGCCGAGATCACCCGGCTGGCTGCCAGCATCCGCCCCCAGTACCTGGCCAAGTGCGGCGGCACCTACTCGAGCGAATGGTTCTTCAGCAAGATTCTTCGCTGCCTGCGGACCGCCCCCGCCGTGTTCGATGCAGCGCACACCTGGGTCGAGTGCGCCGACTGGGTTCCAGCGATGCTCACCGGGACGGAGGCCCCGGACAAGCTCACGGTGGGCGTCTGCGCCGCCGGTCACAAGGCCATGTACAACGACGATTGGGACGGTTACCCCGACGCCGAATTCCTGGGCCAACTCGAACCCAAACTGGGCGAACTGCGCGCACGGCTCCGCCCCAAAGCTCACACGATCGACCGGGCGGTGGGCGGCCTCACGCCAGCCTGGGCGGCGCGCACCGGGCTGCCCGCAGGCATCCCCGTGGCTGTCGGCGCCTTCGACGCCCATCTGGGCGGCGTCGGCTCGGGCATCGCTCCGGGCACTCTGGTCAAGATCATCGGCACCAGCACCTGCGACATGATGGTCGTGCCCGTCGGCCAGAGTCTGGCGGACGTGCCCGGGCTCTGCGGCATCGTCAACGGCAGCATCCTGCCCGGCTACTTCGGGCTCGAAGCGGGACAGTCGGCCGTGGGCGACATCTTCAACTGGTTCGTCAATTATCTCCAACCCGGCGGCGCGAAGCTCGGCTCGCACGAGGCCCTCTCGACCGCAGCCGCCAAGCTCGCGCCCGGTGAAAGCGGCCTGCTCGCGCTCGACTGGAATAACGGCAACCGCACGGTGCTGGTCGATCAGCGCCTCACGGGACTCTTGCTCGGCCAAACGCTTTACACTACGCCGGCTGAAATCTACCGCGCCTTGATCGAGGCGACGGCATTCGGCGCCCTCACAATCATCAATCGGTTCGAGGAATACGGGGTCAAAGTGGACCAGATCGTGAACTGCGGCGGGATTGCCGAGAAGAACCCGCTGGTCATGCAGATTTACGCGGACGTCACAGGCCGCCCGATGAAGGTGAGCCGCTCCGGACAAACGTGCGCCCTGGGCGCTGCCATCGCCGGCGCCGTCGTCGGCGGCGCCCACCCGGATTACGCCACCGCCCAGAAGGCGATGACCGGTCTCAAACCGCGTGTCTACAAACCCAAGGCCAGAAACCACCAGACTTATAAGGCCCTCTACGCGCTCTATCGCCAACTCCACGACGCGTTCGGAACGACGTCCTGGACGGGAAACCTCCATCGCGTGATGAAACAACTGATCGAAATACGCGGCCAGGCGCGGCAGTAATTGTCCGGACCACAGTCATTGTTGCTGACCACCGAACACGCGGAAGACACGAAAGAGGCGTAAAAGCCACGGCATTGAACTGCCGTACGAGGAAGAGACTTACAGGATTATATGCTCGATCGACTGAAAGAAATCGTTTGCCGCGCCAATGTCGATTTAGTGGACGCCGGCCTCGTGATCCAGACCTGGGGCAACGTGAGCGGCATTGATCGCGACCGCGCCCTGGTCGTCATCAAGCCATCCGGTGTGCCGTACGCCGACATGCGGCCAAACGACATGGTGGTGATGTCTCTCGAGACCGGCGACGTCGTCGAGGGCAAACTCAAGCCCAGCTCCGACACCCCAACGCACCTGGTCCTGTACCGCGCGTTCCGGCAGATCGGCGGGATCGTCCACACCCACAGTCTCTACGCCACCGCCTGGGCCCAGGCGCGCATGCCGATTCCCTGCTGGGGCACCACGCAGGCGGATGATTGGCATGGAGAGATCCCCTGCACACGACTGCTCAAACCGTCGGAAATCAAAACCGACTACGAAGCCAACACTGGACGCGTCATCGTCGAAACCTTCCGTCACCTGGACCCCCGCCACTCTCCGGCTGTACTGGTGGCCAGCCATGGCCCGTTCGCGTGGGGCGCCGACGCACGGGATGCAGTCCACAACGCCGTGGTCCTCGAGTACGTCGCCCGCCTCGCCAGCCAGACGCTGCGCCTGAATCCGAAGGTCCGCCCGATTGCGCCCGCCCTGCTCGACAAACATTTTCTCCGGAAACATGGCCCCGGAGCGTACTACGGTCAGAACTCGAAACGCTAACCCAAGAAAGAACCCGCAACATGCATTGGCTCGACTGGATCGTGATCGCACTCTACTTCGGTCTGATTGGCTGGCTCGCCTGGTGGTATGGACGCTATCAAAAGGACAGCGTGGATTACTTCCTCGCAGGCCGCAACGCCGGCTGGATTATCATCGGTGCCTCGATCTTCACCTCGAACATTGGGTCCGAGCACATTGTTGGACTGGCCGGCCAGGGGGCTTCGACCGGCATGGCGATGGCGCATTATGAAATGCACGCCTGGTGTCTGATCGTGCTGGCGGGGCTCTTTGTACCTTTCTACTACAAATCCGGCGTGCAGACGATTCCCGAGTTTCTCGAGAAGCGCTTCAATGCCCGGGCCCGCTGGGTGCTCTCGTGCGTTTCCCTGGTCATGTACGTGTTCACCAAGGTCAGCGTCACCGTCTACGCCGGAGCCATCGTCTTTCAAGCCCTGCTCCCGGACACCTTCGGCTCCCCGCAGAACGCCTTCTGGATCGGCGCCTTCTCGACGGTCATCATCACCGGCATCTACACGGTGTTCGGCGGCATGCGCGCCATCATGTATACCGCCACACCCCAAGCCGTCATCATCCTGGTCGGTTCGTTCATCATCACCGGCATTGGCCTGGCCAAACTGGGCGGCTGGGGCGAACTGGTGCGCCAGTGCAAGGAGAATGCCGACAACTTCGCCCTCTGGCGCCCGTTGTCCGATCCCGGTTTCCCCTGGCTCGGCATGCTGATCGCCTCACCCATCGTCGGCCTCTGGTACTGGTGCACCGACCAGTACATCGTCCAGCGTACTCTGTCGGCAAAGAATTTAGCAACCGCCCGCCGCGGCGCCATGTTCGGCGGATTGCTCAAGGTCTGGCCGGTGCTGATCTTCCTGATCCCGGGTATGATTGGCTGGGCCATGCACCAGAAGGGCCTCATCCAACTCCCCATGAAGCTGGTCGACGGCACCTCGACAATCGACGGCGACCTGGTCTTCCCCACCCTGGTCAAACTGCTCCTCCCGATCGGCATCCGCGGTCTGATCGTCGCCTGTCTGCTCGCGGCGCTGATGAGTTCGCTGGCCTCCCTTTTCAATTCGAGCGCCTCCCTGTTCACGGTCGATATCTATGAGAAAATCCGACCCGGCCAATCGGAACGTCACCTCCTGACCGTCGGACGCATCGCCACCGCCACCGTCGTGGGGTTAGGCATCATCTGGATTCCTGTCATGGCCAAGGTCTCGAAGGGCGGACTCTACCAATACCTCCAGAATGTCCAGAGTTACCTGGCCCCATCGATCACAGCCGTCTTCTTCCTCGGCCTGTTTTGGAAACGCATCAATGCTACAGGCGCCGTTTGGGCCCTCGTCGGCGGCTTCGTCCTCGGCATGGTCAAGCTGACCATCCAGACCTTCTTCGGCAAGGGCAAGATCGAGTCGCCCGCCTTTCTGGCCCAGATCGGCGACTACAACTACCTCTACGCAACCGGCCTGCTCTTCCTGGCCAGCGCGATCATCATGGTTGTCGCCTCCCTGCTGACTCCGCCGCCGCCGCCCGAGAAACTCAAAGGCCTGACCTACGGCTCGATCCACCAGGTGGCCGGAGACGAAATCAAGCGAAGCTGGGATGCGGGCAACAAGGTCCTGGCCGCCACCATCCTGCTGGCCGTGCTCTCGATGTACCTCTACTTCAGCTTCTGGCTGCGCTAAGAAGCCCGGAGCAACGAAAACCAGGAGCGCTCCGGCGGCCGATGCCTCCCGAGCGCCAGCTCTTCGCCATTATGAAAACGCCCTCGAGGGCATGCGCTCGAGGGCGCTGATTTGACGCTGATCCAACCTCCCCTTCAGGGGACCGTTCTGCCAGGGCGCTTACTTCTTGGCCGCCTTCTCCTGATACTTCTTCAGGTTGGCGACAAAGTCGCTCTTCATCTCCTCATCGTCGCACAACTCGATCGCCTTCTTCTCGTGCTCGATGGCTTCGCTGACCTTGCCGGTCTCGAACAGCGCCCGGGCATAGGTGTCCACAACCGATGCGTCCTTGCCCTCGGAGGCGTCGTAGGCCGCCTTGGCAAGCTTCGATGCCAGCCCGAGGTCCCGTTGCTTGATCTTCTCGTCCGTCAGCAGCGTCCAGGCAATCTGGTTAAGGATGTCCGGATTCTTGGTCTTCAGCCCGCCCAGTTTGGTGGCGGCCTCAGCCAGCTTCTCCGCCTCCCCTTCGCTCTGCGCAAGCTGCATGTACTCCCGAAAAACCACAGAAGCCTGCAACTGTTCACGATACTCGCCAAACTCGAATCCCGCAGGCTTGAACGGCTCGGCCTTCTTCTCGAGTTCCGCCAGGGAAGCGTTGTCTTTGCCCGCCATGATCGCTTGACCGTACTCGCGCATCGCCTCCGAGAAACGAATCTGGTTCCGGACCTCCCGCGGATCGAACTTCTCACCGGACACAATGCCGCCGATCTCGGTGTCGATGGCCACGAGTTTCTTCTCGAGTTCATCGGCCCGGTCCTTCTGGCTGTCGTCCGCCGCCACTTCGTAATACTCTTCGAGCAACGCCTGGGCCTCGGCGCGTTTCTTGGCCTTGTTCATGTCGTACTTGCCATCGAGGATTTGCCGGATCGTTTCGTCCAATTCAGCCATCGGATGCCCCTGCCACACAATCCGCCCCTCCTTGTCGACCACGAATGCATGCGGAATCCCGTTGATCCCGAAAGCCTTCATGTACCCCGCCGAGGTCTTCCGCTCCTTGTCGATCGCCACCACGTACTCCATCTTGTTCCCCTGCTTCTCGACAAACGGCTTCACAACCCCCGGCTTCTCGTCCGAAATGCCGATAAACACCACCCCGTCCGCCTTGTACTTCTTCTGCAGCTCCGTCAGATGTGGAATGCTCGTCCGACACGGAGGACACCACGTCGCCCAGAACTCTACGACAAAGACCTTCTTCCCCTTCCCGGCAGCAAGGTCGACCGGACCTCCCTTCACCCATTCTGCGATTTCGAGCGCGGGAGCGGGGTCGCCCAGCTTCGCGCTCGCCGCTTGCCCGGTTGCGTCAGCCGACACACCAGCCGCCAAAGCGGCCGCCAATAAATAAATTGATTTCATGTTTAAGATTTGCTCTGCGCGGCGGAACGTGCTGCATAAATGGCGCGCCGTCAACCACGGCTTTGAATGATGTATGGCACCCCCCGGATCGGGAGGGTAGTCTGTCCGCTGCATGAACCGCATCCGCCTGTTGCCCGAGCAGGTGGCGAACCAGATCGCCGCCGGCGAGGTCGTCGAACGCCCGGCCAGCGTGGTCAAGGAACTGGTCGAGAACGCCCTCGACGCCCAGGCGGAACGCATCCAGGTCGAAGTCCAGGCCGGCGGGCGAAGCCTGATCCGAGTCACCGACGACGGCGTCGGCATGAGCCGCGACGATGCCTTGCTCTGTTTCGATCGTCATGCGACAAGCAAAATCCGGCGCGCGGAGGATTTGGACGCGATTGCCACGATGGGGTTTCGCGGTGAGGCGCTCCCGAGCATTGCCAGCGTCAGCCGGCTGACCTTGATCACGCGCGAGCGAACCGTCGAATCGATCGAGGCCACCCAAGTCCTCATTCATGGGGGCAAGATCATCGGCGTGCCCACGGCCAGCGGGCCGCCCGGCACCTCGGTCGAGGTGCGCAACCTCTTTTTTAACCTGCCGGCCCGACGCAAGTTCTTGAAGAGCGAGGAGACGGAGAGGTCCCATATCCATCACTACCTCCTCCTGGCAGCCCTCGCGCATCCGGAAGTCGGTTTCACCTTCACCCATGATCGACGCTTGGTCTGGCAGTTGCCTCCAATCACTTCAGCCCAAACCGCGTCCGACCGTCACGCCGCCGTCCGCGAACGCTTGCGTGCCTTGTATGGCACCGAGTTGAACCTTGTCCCCGTCGAGGCCTCTGCTCCTCTCGCCCCGTCCGCACCGGACAGCGACTCGGAGACGGATGCCGACAGCGAATCCCCGAAAGATGAAACCAGGGCGCCCTCCGCCATGCGCCTCTGGGGCTTCATCGGCGCGCCGGGAGTCTCCCGGGCAACACGCGAAGATGAACACCTGTTCGTGAACCGGCGCCCCGTTGACAATCGCACCCTCCATTACGCACTGCTCGAAGGCTACCACACCAGCCTGATGAAAGGCCGTTACCCCGTCTGTTGCCTGTTCCTCGAAATCGAGCCCCGCCTGGTCGACGTCAACGTCCATCCCACCAAACGCGAGGTGAAGTTCCGAGACGACTGGATGGTCCGACGCTTTGTCACGAACTCCGTCCGCCAGGCTCTCTTGGCCTATCACGCGCCCGCCGCCCCTGGCCTTGTAACCTATCCCGATCAGACCGGCTCGAACGCCCACCCGACGGCCAATTCCCCGCTGGAACAGGGCTGGATCGACTATGGCGCGACGCCACCAAACCCGCCCCCGCCAACGCCGACATCAGCACCAGCGCCCACCGCCGTCCTTCCATCACCCACAGTGGCGCCTCCGTCAACCCCGGCAGTCAATGCCGCGCCCCCGGCGTTGGCCGTTCCCTCGACCCGACAAGGCCTGGAATCGACACCGCACGTCCCTCGCCTCAGAGCATCTTCTCTGACCGGGCCGCCCCCCGACGCGGCCTCGCATGAGGCGCCGCCTCCGCCGTTGCTGAGTGTCCCCCTGCGTTTCGTGGGCGTCATCGGCCGCCTTTACGTCGTGCTGGAATCGGATCGGGGGCTCGTCCTGATGGATCAGCATGCCGCCCACGAGAGGGTCCTGTTCGAGCAAATGCTCGAACGGCTCGAACGCGGCAACGCATCCAGCCAGCGCCTTTTGCTGCCTGAAACCGTGGAACTGTCTCCACGCGACGCCGCCTTCCTGCGCGAGCACCTGCCGACACTGAGCCGCTTAGGGGTCGGTCTGAGCGAGTTCGGCGAACGCACGTTCCTCTTGGACGCTCTCCCGCCCTTCGTCCGCACGCCGGACCCTCGTCAGTTCGTCCTCGAGTTGATTGACGGACTCAAGGCCGCCGGCCGCGACGTCAATTCCATGCGTCTTGGAGAGGACATGGTGGCCAAGACCGTCTGCCGCCACGCCGTCAAGGCCCACGACCCGCTCGTCGGCGTCGAACTCGAAAAACTCGTCGAGGCTCTGCGCCGCTGCGCGATGCCATACACCTGCCCGCACGGACGTCCAACTCTCATCGAGTTCAGTTGCCGCGAACTCGAGAAGAAGTTCGGACGCAGCCAATAGCCCGGTCATTGCACACGCTTCCCGAGGAACCGTAACCGGCCCGCACGGCAGGGCGTTTGCGTGCGGCACGGCTTCCGGCGAGTCTGCGACTGCCGACACGCCCGAAATGGCTCTCGCATCCGGTCCCTACTTCACGACGGGTCGAAGCTCGATGTTACGGTAGTCCACAGCCTCGTGATCGCCCTGCAAATAGATGGGGCCCGGGCGGAACTCATCGGACCACATCGCCCCTCCGGTGCAACCCAGGACCGGTTGGTTGTCGATGACCTTGGTGCCGTTCAGAATCACCGTCAAATGGCGATCGACCAGCGTGATGTCGAACGTCTGCCACTCGCCCGCCGGCTTGCAGGCGTTCACGGTGGGAGCGATGCGGCTGTAGAGACCGCCCATGTTGTGCGAATCGGTCGGCCGTCCGTACGAGTCGGCGACCTGCACCTCGTAAATCCCACGCAAGTAGATGCCGCTGTTGCCGCGCTTGGGCACATTCACCTCGAGCGTGAGGTTGAAGTCCTCGAACTCGCGATCGGTCCGCAGATTGCCGTAGTTCTTGTGCGGCTTGCCCTCCTCTTGCACCGGTCGGTTGATCAGCAGCCCATCTTTCACACTCCACCCGTTCGCCGACCCCGGATCGAGCAACCGCCAGCCCGTCAGGTCGCGCCCGTTGAACAGGGCGATCGGCTCGCCGTACTTCACCTTGGCCAAGTCGGGCCGAGGCGGCAGCGGCGGGATGCGCTTCCCCGTGAACGCTGCCCGGCTCATCCCCTCCCCGTTGTCGTGCGGATTCGTCTGGTCCAGCCGCAGAACGTCCCCGTCCACCCGTCCCGTGATCAACTCCGTGAACTGATGCGTCCGCACCGTCTGACCGGCGTCGTTCTTGCGTTTTACCTCCCGCGTCCGCATCACGAACAGCGTGTCGTCTTGGAAGAACACCCCCGACACAGGGACCACGCTGCCCCCGCCCCACAGGATGCTGCCGTCGTAGTAGCCCTTCTCCTTCGTGATTTCAAGCCACCCCGCGCCGCCTCCCGGTATGGTCAATGCCCAGCGACCCAGGTAGGGATTCTCGGCCGCCGACACGGCCTGCAAAGTGAACGCAGTGAGCGCCAGCACGAGCGCCTGGCGCAAGCCGGCAATGGAATTCGTATGCATATTTGTGTCCGGTTCTTATGCGAACTCACCGGCCCCACCGCAAGGAGAATCCAACGAAAATCTCGTGAGCCATGGCCTGTTCCTCTCCGAATCGATCGGGGAACACGAACTCAGAGCCCCGGCACACCGGCACACTCCAGACGGTTTGCGAGGTTCGAAGCCGCACACCACGCGGCGCAGGCGCTTGGATTGCGGCGCTTCAGCGCCGCTTTCCATGTCGAGGTTCATGGGGAGCATTGAAATTCAACAGTTTACTGCCTAGTCGGCTGGATACCCTACACAGACCCCTCACCCCGGCCCTCATCCATCCGACCTGCCTGCCGAAGCCTGGCGCAGGCAGGTGGGAGAGGGTGCCCGGAGGACGGGTAAGGGTGACGGTGTAGTCCATCTCGCTGATTCCTCAGTATTGCGCATGGAGACCATGAACCGGGCGGAGCGTCGACGGCCTCGTCGCTGCAAACCCCTTTGAAAACACCCTTCGGCGGGGGACGCGCTGTCTCCCCTCCAAGGGCCGACTCATGGCAAAGCCCGCCATTGCCCGATCTGCTGCTCTCATGATTCTCGCTTTTCCATTCTCCCTTTTCCCCTCTACGCTCACTGCGCTATGGCATTCGATTCCTTTGGCGACTGGGTGACCGCCCTCGACCGGGCAGGCGAGTTGACTCGGATTTCCGCGCCGCTCGCCACCGAACTCGAAATCACCGAGTTGGCCAATCGCGAGATGAAAGCACCGGGCGGCGGCAAGGCCCTGCTCATCGAACACCCGACCGTCAACGGCCAGACCAGTCCATTCCCCGTCGCCATCAACACCCTGGGATCCTGGAACCGCCTTGCTCTGAGCCTGGGCGCCCGGTCCGTCGACGACGTTGCAGCCGAACTGGCCTCGCTCTTGAAGGCCAGGCCGCCCGCCGGTTTCCGCGAGGCCCTGAAACTGCTCGGCACCGCGCTCGAACTGCGCCACGCCAAACCCAAACTCGTCAAGGACGGCCCGTGCAAGGAGGTCATCCACCGATTCGAAGCCCCTCCGCGACGCAACCAGCCCTGGCCACCGGCGCCGACAATCCCAGGTCTCAAACTGCAGACCTCGAATCCTACTGCCGCGGGCTCGTCAAACACCCAAGTCGAACGAAGCCACACCCCATCCCCCACCTCCGATCTCCGATCTCCGATCTCCGATCCCCGATCTCCGATCTCCGATCCCCGATCTCCGATCTCCGATCCCCGATCTCCGAACTCCGATCCCCGATCTCCGAACTCCGATCCCCGATCTCCGAACTCCGATCCCCCCACACTCCTGGACCTCCCCATCCTCAAATGCTGGCCTCTCGACGGCGGACGCTTCATCACCCTGCCGTGCGTCGTCACCCGGGACCCCATCACGGGCGAGCGAAACGTCGGGATGTACCGAATCCAGGTTTACGACGACCGCACAACCGGTCTGCATTGGCAACTCCACAAGGTCGGCGCGCGACACGGACGCCACTATTTCGAGACGGGGACGCGCATGCCGGTGAGCGTCTTTCTCGGCGGCGATCCGATGCTGGCCTTTGCCGCGACGGCGCCTCTGCCCGACGGTGTGGACGAGTATCTTCTGGCCGGTTATTTGCGAAGGAAGTCCGTCGAGTTGGTCAAGTGCGAGACCAACGACCTCGAAGTGCCTGCGCACGCCGACGTCGTCATCGAGGGCTATGTGGATCCGCTCGAGCCGCTGCGCGAGGAAGGCCCCTTCGGCGATCACACCGGCTTCTATACACTGCCCGAGCCCTATCCCGTCTTCCATGTCACCGCCATCACCCATCGAAAGAACGCCGTCTACCCTGCCACAATCGTCGGCATCCCGCCCATGGAGGATTTCTACATCGGCGCGGCGTCGGTGAAGCTTTTCCTGCCCGTGTTCAAGATGAACTTTCCCGAGATTGTGGACATCGCGCTGCCGCCTGAAGGCGTCTTCCACAATCTGATGTTCGTCAGCATCAGGAAGACCTATCCGATGCAGGCTTACAAAATCATGCACGGCCTCTGGGGCATGGGACAGATGATGTTCACGAAATACATCGTCGTCGTGGACCACGACGTCGACGTGCACAACACAGGCGACGTCCTCTTCCGCCTCTGCGCCAACACGGATCCGCAACGGGACACCGTCATCACCCGCGGACCAGCGGATGTCCTCGACCACGCCACGCCCGAAATCGGGATCGGCACGAAAATGGGAATCGACGCCACGCGCAAAGTGCCCGGCGAAGGCTTCAAACGCCCCTGGCCGCCCCTTATCGCGATGGACGCCGCCGTGAAAGCGAGGGTGGACACGCTCTTTGCATCCAGACCGCTCGATGCTACAAAAGCGTCGTGAACTCCGGGCCGCCGGGGCAGCCAATTCAGCCCTGGCCGGACTGCCGGCAAGGGCGATGCGGGGCACGTGGCTTCGCGCGAAGGAGAATCCAATGAAACGCTATGGCATGGTGCTGGGACTCAGACCCGACAAAGTCGACGAATATAAGAAGCTGCACGCCGCCGTCTGGCCCGACGTGCTCAGGATGATCGCGGATTGCCACATCCGCAACTACTCGATCTACCTGCGGCGACTCGACGACGGACAGCCCTACCTGTTCAGCTATTTCGAGTACACGGGCGACGATTTCGCGGCGGACATGGCGAAGATGGCAGCGGACCCGACAACCCGGCGATGGTGGTCGTTTTGCGAGCCATGCCAGAAACCGCTTGCCGATCGCGCCCCCGGCGAATGGTGGTCAGCGATGGAGGAGGTCTTTCACACGGATTAACGCAGCGCCTTCCGCAGGTACGGATCGAGCCCCCGGGCGTTGAAGTAGAATCCGAGCGAGTTGCAGTGCACCCCGTCCACAAGCCCGATCGCCTGGCTCCGATCGAGCATCTCGAGACCATCCACGAACACGATCCCCCGGTCGCCCGCCTTCCGCCGCGCGCGGACAAACTCCTTGGCGATCCGCCGCTTGGCGGCTTGTGTGGACGCGACACCGCCGCCCGCCGTCTCCGCGGCGAAGTAGAACGGGCCGGTCACCAGGATGGGCACGCGCGGCAACTTCTGGCGGAGGATGTCCACAAAGACCGGCAGCGCAGCGGCGTATTGTTCAGGGCCGGGGTTGGCCCAGAAGTCCAAAACCACGCACGACGGTTCGAGTTCGGCAATGGCCTCCGCCACCGGCGGATCTCCCAATCCATTCCCGCTGAAACCTAGATTGACGAAATCCGCGTCGAGCCAGCGTTCGAGCAGGGCCTGACACGATCCTCCGGGATTCGAGGCGCAACCGCCCTGCGTGATGCTCGAACCATAATACACCACCGGGCGCCGTATCGCATAAGGGGTCGCCGCGGTGCATGAGGCCTTCGCGTCCAAGCTGACTTCGATCACCTTCACCGGTTTGTAAAGCGGCAGGTAAAGGGTCACATCGCGCGGCTTCGAGTCCGTCCCGATCCGCCATTCCTTCGTGATCTTGCCCCGGGCATCAGGCCAAGCGCTGCCGATGTAATCGCCCTCGACATACAGGTCGAAGCCGTTCTCACCCACGCTGGCCATGTGATGCATGTTCGAGAACCCCGGATTCTCGGCAACCAGTCCGACGGTGGTCGAATCGGTCCGAAACCGGATGCGCCCACCGCTCGTGTGCTGGGCTAGGTCCCATACCGCCGGGCGCAACCGGCCTTCGAGACGCATCGGCATACGGCGCAAGGCGGGCGTGTCCTCGGCGAACCACGGCAGGCCATGCACCGCCAGCCGTTCATCCGGGAACGCGATGCGCTGGCGCTCCGCGGGCGCGTCGCCCGCCGCCACTTCGGGCCCACATGCGATGGCAGCAAGTGCGATTACCAGCCAGGCCGTCGCCTTGGTCCGAGGCCGCCACGACCTCGCGGAGGCACGCCACCCGAAACGGGGCGGGCGAGAAGCAGGGAGAGACGCAAAACAGTTCATCCGAAGCCTCAATAGCAGACGGTGCAAGGCACATCAAGAGCATCATACTGTTCCGTGCCGAAACTGCAGCGCGGGTCGCTCGCGTGGCGCCGGCTACAGTGATAGGCCAGGGCGGTGATGAGAAACGCGGCCACGCGCATGCTCATGCGCCAACGGTCGGCCAGCATCGCCATCGAGCCGAACATGACGCCGGCGGCAATCTCGATCACCATCATCGTCGCGGTGATGGCGATCACGATGCGAGTGCGCCGCTCGGCTGTCGAGGTGTCAATGGTGTTATCGTGCGAGTGCTGCTAGCGGGGTGGATCGGTATGGTGCATACCGTATCAGCAAGGAGAACGTAGACGATGAGCGGCTTTCGACGACGAAAAAAGTCACTCATTGCACCCGAGAAGACCTCAACGTCCTGAAGTCGCGCTCAGATGGCACCTCATTGAAAACTCTTCACTTCGGCCCACGCCTGCATTACGTCTCGCAGCGACTCCAGGTAGCTCAATTGCACCGTCGCCCAATCCCGGCGCACGGGCAGAAGTTCCGTGAGGCTGATGTCGCCTGCCGCATAGCGGGCTTCCGCTGTCTTCAGCACCGTGTCTGCCTTTCCCAGGATTTCCGTTTTCAACGTCCGACTGCTGGCCAGGGCGGACGTCAGTTGCAGATAGGACTCGCGGAGGCGAGCGCTCAGTTCGTTCTGCGTCGTCCTGGCCCGTGCTTCGGCTGCCGCCTGTTCGGCTCGCGCTTCGCGCAGTTTCCCCTGGTTGCGATTGAACAGCGGCAGCGGGATGCTCAGTCCGACGTCAAACGTATTGGCGCTGCTCGCCTCCAGGCGATGGTAGAGCAACTCCACCTTTATGTCTGGAATCCGCTCCGACTTCGCCACGTCCACCCGCGCGGCGCGCGCGCGAAGCTCCGCATCGGTCAATGCCGTCTCAGGCTGAGCCATCAAAGTCGCGATCAGGCTTTCCAGTGTCGGAATCTCGAAGGCCGCATCCAGCGTGCCCGAGAGTGACTTCACGGTCAGCGTGGCATCGCCGATGGCTGCTATCAGTGCGACCAACGCCTGCGCGCGCAACGACTCGGTGCGCTGCAATTCGATCTTGGCCCGGGCAAGTTCCATCTCCACCCGCGCCAGGTCGTCTTTCAACGCATCACCCGCCTCGACGCGTGCTTGGGTGGCGGCCACCGCCTTTTCGGCATTGTGCTGAATATCGCTTTGCGTCCGATACGCCTTTTCCTGATAGAGCGCGGTCGCGAAGGCGTTGTGAACGCGCTTCCGAATCTCCCGCCGCTTCACTTCCAGGCCTCGCGCCCGAACCTCGCGGTCCAGGAGTTCCGCCTCGCGTGCTTTGCCGAGTCGTCCGCTGAGCGGAACGGATTGTCCCACGCCGGCCACATATTCCCTCTCGTTTGGCTGGTTGCCGTTGAGTGGGAGTTGTTGTGCGCCGACGATGACTTCAGGATTGGGAAACGTGCCCGCCTGTCTGGCCCGCCCTTCGGCGGCCTCGATCATGGCTTTGGCCTCGGCGATCTGCGGCTGGAGGTCTTCCGCCATCTCGAGCGCCTGTTCGAGCGTCAGGTTCTCGACGGTTTTCGCGGTTCTCGTTGTTGCATCCGCCGCCATCAGAGCGGTGAAACATCCCAACGCAAGCACCACAAACACAACAGCGAGTTGCTTGTTCATAAACACCTCATTCATTTCAGTTCCACCCGCCGTCCAAACCGCAGGTAAAGCGCCGGTACGACAATCATGTTCAACAGCATCGATGTCAGCAGGCCAAACAGGATGACAATGGCCATGGGAGTTTGAATCTCGTTGCCCGGCGTGCCGCCGGACAAAGCCAGTGGGATCAGCGCCAATCCGGCTGCCAGGGCCGTCATCAGAATCGGCGCCAACCGCTCCATCGCCCCCCGATAGATCGCCTCGCGCAAATCCGCAATGCCCTCCTCCTCCTGCAAGTGCCGGATGTGCGAGACGAGCATGATGCCGTTGCGCGTGGCGATGCCGAACACCGTGATGAAACCGATCAGCGAAGCCACGCTCAACACGCCGCCTCCGACGAATACGCCCGCCACGCCGCCGATCAGTGCCAGCGGCAGGTTCAGCATCACCAGCGCGGCGTCGCGCCTCGAACCAAACGCGAGATGCAGCAGGAATCCGATGCCTATCACAACAGCGATCCCCAGCAGCAAAAGGATGCGGCTGGCTTCCGCGGCGCTCTCAAACTGTCCGCCGTAGTCCACGCGGCAACCCGACTGTGCCTCGACCAGGGGATTCACCCATTGCTGAATGTCCCGCACGACGGATGTGACATCGCGTCCTGCCACGTTGGCCGAAGCAACGATCTTCCGTTCCACCTGCTCGCGACTGATGGTGTTCGGACCGGTGTCTTTGATTATCTGGGCGAGCGCGGCCAACGGCACTTTCGCTCCGCTCGGGGTGTCAATGAGCAGGTCGCCTAGCGTCTCCGTGTTCCAGGGCGGCGTGATTGGCCCCGACGCCGGAAGAGGCGGATCGGCGAGGCGAACCACCAGACTGAAGGCGTTCTGTCCCTCCAGGATGGTGCTCACGTGCAGTCCCTGGATCGCCGCCTGCAGCGCGCTGTCCACCTCGCGCACGTGCAAGCCGTGTCGCGACAGCGCCTGCCGGTCGAACTGCACGCGCAACACCGGGACGTCCACCTGTGGTTCGAGGCTCAAGTCCACCACGCCAGGCACCTTGCTCATTGCCTGACGCACCTGTTCACCCAGGGTCCGCAGTTTGTAAAGGTCCGGGCCAAAGAGCTTCACGGCAATGCTGGACCGGGTGCCCGACAGCATGTGGTCAATTCTATGAGAGATCGGTTGGCCGATGTTGACGGTCAGGCCAGGAATGCCGGCCAGGTCCTCTCGCAGGGCCGCGAGGAACTCCTCCTTGCTGCGGTTCTTCATTTGCAGAGACACCTCGATTTCCGAGGTTTCCACGCCCAACGAATGCTCGTCCAATTCTGCGCGACCTGTGCGCCGGCCAACGTTCACGACCTCCGGATGCCGCAGCAACGCCTCGTCCACCAGATTGGCCAATTTCTGCGACTCGGGCAATGCCGTCCCTGGCAGCGTCGTGGTGGTCAACGTGAGCGATCCTTCGTTGAACTCCGGGAGAAACGAGCGCCCCATGAACGGTGTCGAGCCAATCGCTAGAAGGAACAAGCCGAGAGCGGGTATCGCCACGCGCCACGGATGATTCAAGGCCGGCCCGAGCAACCGCCCGTAATGTTCCTTGAGCCAATGGACCAGTCGCGGCTCGGCGCCGCGCTGCACCGCCTTGCTGTTCGGCAGCAGCAGCGAACAGAGGGCGGGCGTGACGGTCACCGCCACCACCAGCGACGCCAGCAAAGCCACCAGATAGGCCTCGCCCAGCGGCTTGAGCAACCGGCCCTCGACACCCGACAGGAAAAAGATCGGTGTGAACACCAGCGCGATGATAAGCGTGGCAAACACGATCGAGCGCCGGATTTCCACGCTGGCAGCGAGCACAACTGCCAGCGAGGGTTTGCGTTGCGCTTCGGGCAGCAGCCTGTTTTCGCGAAGTCGCCGGAACACGTTTTCCACGTCAATCACCGCATCATCCACCAGCGCTCCGATGGCGATGGCCATGCCGCCCAGCGTCATGGTGTTCACCGTCTGTCCCAGCGCCCGCAGAGCGAGCACGGCGGCCACCAGCGAGAGCGGGATGGCCAGTACCGTGATGAACGACGCCCGGAGGTTTGCCAGGAACAACGTCACGATCACGACGACCAGCACGATGCCCTCGATCAACGCCTTCTTCACGTTGTGGATCGCGACTTCAATGAAGGTCGCCTGCCGGAAGATATGCCGGTTGAGTTTCATTCCTTCGGGCATCTTCTTCTCCAAATCGTCTAACGCCTTGTCCAACTCGCGGGTCAGAGTCAGCGTGTTTACCCCCGGCTGCTTCGACAGCCCAAGCAGCACGGCAGGTTGTCCGTTCGCGCACGCTTCGCCTCGACGCGGCGACTCGCCCACCCGCACGTCACCCAGGTCAGCGATGCGCACCGGCACGCCGTCGCGCAGGCTGACCACGGTCTCGCCAATGTCCGCCAGCGAGCGGAACCGGCCCACGCCCGTTACCAGGTACTCCGAGCCCCGCTCGTTGATGAACCCGGCGGAGATATTCTCGTTCGAGTCGCGCAGCGCCTCCACCACCTCATTCATGGACACGGCCTGGGCGCTCATCCGCGTCGGAGAAAGCACCACCTGAAACTGTTTTTCGCCGCCGCCGGTGGGCGTCACCTTGGCGATGCCGGGCACCGCCAGCACCCGCCGCCGCAGAACGGTGTCCGCCCAAGTATGCATTTCGGTGGGCGACTGCCGGTCGGAAGTCAGCGCCAGGAACATGACTTCACCCATGATGGACGTTTCCGGCATGAGCATCGGCGGCTCCACCTCCGGCGGCAGCGTGGCCACCACCGCCTGAATCTTTTCGCCGATGATTTGCCGCGCGCGATACGGGTCCGTGCCCCAATCGAACTCGGCCCAGATGACCGAAACGCCTACCGATGTCGAGGAGCGCACCCGCCGCACACCGGGCGCGCCGTTGACGGCCGATTCCAGGGGCAGAGTAACCTGGCTCTCCACTTCCAGCGGGGCCATGCCGTGCGCCTCGGTAATGACCGCCACCGTCGGCGCCGTCAGGTCCGGGAACACGTCCACCTGCATCCGCAACGCCGTGTGCGTGCCCAGAACCAGCATCAACGCAGCCGCTACCAGCACCAGCTCCCGGTTGCGCAGCGCAAATTGAATAAGTCGGTCGGTCATAGGCTCCTCAATGCGCGTGGCCGTGCGAAGGAATCGCGCTCGAAACCGATGCGAGCCGCACTGCGTAGGCTCCCTGGGTGACCACTCGTTCGCCTTCCCGAATACCTGAGAGGATTTGAACCCAGTTTCCATCCCGGATGCCCAACGTCAGGTCGCGCTTCTGGAATGTCTCTCCGCCCACCTGCACAAACGCGATCGGACGCCCTCCTTCCTCGACAATGGCCTCGTTCGGAATCGCCAGCGCGCTTTCGGCACGATCCGTTTCCACATACAAAATCACCGACTGGCCTACTCGCAGGCGCTGGCTCGTATTGCGCACCTCGTAAACCAGCGGCACCGTCCGCGTCGCCGGGTCCACTTGAATGCCCAGGAAGACCAGGCGGCCCAGGCCGTCGCCGGTGATGGCCGTGAACTGGCCCGTGCGGTCAGGCAACTCATAGGAGGCTCCCTTGGTGGCGGCCAGCCGCCCAACGCTGATCTCAGGCACCCTGGCCTCGATGAATACGGTCGCGGCATCCAGCACCGTGAACACTGCTTTATCGGTGGTGATGTATTCTCCCACCGCCGCGCCCGACTGGGCCGTGATCGTCCCTGTGATCGGTGATCGCAGTTCAACCACCGGCTGTGCCATTGCGCCGCTGTGCGCGCTGAGATTCGTGCTGACTTGACGATAGGTGCTTTGCAGTGCCAACGCGACGTCATACCTGGCTTGCGCCGTCTTGAGCGCAAACTCGACTTCTTCCAATTCGCGCACGGACTTCGCTTCCACTTTCGCCAGCGTCTGGATTCGCTTGAAGGCGGCGTCCGCCTGTTCCAGGGCAAGCCTGGCTCGCACCATTTCGCCTTCCGCTTCCACAAGTCGTGCCCCGGCTTCCGAGAGCGAGGGTTGAATCAACGCCAATACCTGCCCTGCTTCGACCTCGTCCCCGATGAGCGGCATGGGTTTGCCCGGCGGCAGAAGCAGGCGGCCTGCAAGCGGCGTTGTCACTTGCGCCAACGCACCAGGACGCGCCGCCACATTCGCGGGCAGCCGCAACTGTTCCACCAGCTTGCGCGAGCCAACGATCTCGGTTCCAGCCCGCACGCGCCATTGCTGTTCCTTCAGAAATCTGATGCCCTCCGGCGGTTCCGGCGTCTCGGCATGCTCCACCGCCTGAGCGTCGGCGAAAACTTTCACTGGCGGAAACCCGATCGTTTTCTCGCCCTTGTCGCCGGGCACGACCAGCGCCACGTTCCAGTCACCGGGTTTGGGGAAAGTCAGCATGGCCTCGTAGATGCCCGCGCGCGTGGGCGTCTTTTCCACGAGCTCAATGTGGGCCTCCTGGCCAAGCCGCAGTTGGAACCGCACCGCCCCCTCGCGCCGTGGCTCGAGCGTCTTCAAGTCGGTCACATGCGTCACAAACCTGGCAGGCGTGCCCGCCACCACCAGAGGATGCTCGACAAAGATTTCGTGGCTCTCGCCAAACACGGTGATTTGCGCTGTCTTCGCTTCGCGGTTTTCACCGTGATCATGGCCGGTATGTTCTCCTGTCTCAGCCGCGTGCTCATGGCGCGAACACCCGCCAACCGCGCCGAGAATCGCGCCCGCCACGACAAGGCTGGCGCACTGCTGTATCCAATTTATCTTCATTTTGAAAATGCTCTCTGCGCACTCGAATGAGTGACCCAACAGAGTGGCCGCGGAAACGCATAACGCGGCAGTTCATACGGGAAGTGAATCGTCAGGCGCACCAGACCTCACATGACGCCAAAGCCTGTCCAGGAGGGACTGTCAGGACAGAAGAGAAGGCGCGCGGACAGGAAACGCCGCGCGGAAGATGAACAGCCGGGTGCGAACGAGTTCGGGCGGCGAGAACTCCGAGAAATCGAAGAACTCCGGCTGCGAAAAGCCCTGGTCCGACTGACCCGCGCCACCGCCTGCACAGACACCATCTCGACAACCATGGCCCGCGCCGGTTGTGTCATCTTGAACTTGTGCTGGGCGGCTGGATGCCGGTCGTGGAGGTCATCCCCATGAAGCGTCTCGTCAACGATGCAGTCGGCGTTGTGCGGAAGTCCCACGCCATGCCCTGCCTGCCAGTCCTCGCAGTGCGGCTGGATGTGAAGATGGATCGGGGTATGCACGATATGGAACATCATGCACAGTGCGACTCACATCCTCAACGCACCCCTAGCCACCTGGCCGGTGCGCCTGGTCCAACGCAGTCCCAGAGCTTCGCTCATCCCGATCATTAACAAAACGCCTGCTTCAGTATAGCGGCGGTCGGCCAGCTCGGCAAATTCCGGAAGATGTCCCTGGAATAGGGCGACGATTTGGGTCCGACATCAAAACCACCAGGGCTGCATCCTCCGCTCCTGTCGCCCCAAGGGCCCGCTCGAACCCGCGCCCGTTCAATGCTGCATCGACACGCCGATCGCAATGGACTGAAGAAAAGCATGCGTGCTTTGTCCAGGACATGTCCCCAGCGGTGCGACTTCACCTGGATCGGACGGCCGGTCGCAATCGCCATCATCCCGAGGTTGTTCATGGCACCGTGCTCATGCGGCGCAGAGCCGATGCTCACGCTGGTCGACGGAGCAAATCCATGGCGCGGCCTGGTTTTTGGCGAGACCGCAGCAAAGAGCTCCTGCAAAGGGTAGGCGGCTGGATGCCCTGCACAGACCCCTCACCCCGGTCCTCTCCTATCCGACCTGCCGGCCGAAGCCTGGGCGCAGGCAGGTGGGAGAGGGTGCTCCGCTCTGTGGGGCGGGTGAGGGTGACGGTGTAGTCTATCTCGCTGATTCCTCGGTAATCCAGCCGCAGCCGTACGCCTCCGCATGGCCGTAACCCCAGTCATCGGCAATGGCGAACAGGATGTTGCGGGGGCGGGCTGTCGTTTGTGGACCGGAAGCAGCCTACAATCCCGGCCCATACTCGTCGGCGCCAATGTCCCATCCCGCACCTTGAGGCCGCTTCTCGGAGTCGATGTCCGTGTCAAAACCCAGAGCCGGCAGACCGCGATCGATCGCTCGGGTTGCGTTCGCGCAGAGATGGAGGTCGCCCTGCGACAGGTCGCGGAACCATCCCGCCTCGGCGGCTTCAAGGTTGTTTTCGAGGATGGCGTCGGGCGCGCCATCGCGTCGTTGGATCGGCGCGTTGACGAGGTTGTTGCGGAAGACCAGGTTCGAACTGGCCGTGAACCGGTATTCGATCGGCGCCCAGTAGTTTGCGATGTGCACCGTGTTGTTCTCGACGCGCACGTGGCTGGCGTGCTCGAGGCCAATGCCCACGTCCGTATGCGCGCCTTCGCCGTTGTTGCAGACAAAGTTGTTGCGGATCGCGCTCGAGCCGCCGTTGTGGCCGCCCGCCAGACTCCCGAGCCCGAAGCCGATCCCGCGATCGCAGTTGATGATCCAGTTGCGTTCGACCAGGACGTTCTGAGGGCGGGTGGGACAGCGGTACCAGAAGTGAACGGCGTGCTCGGCGATGTTGGCCTGATCGTTGGGAACTCGCAAATTGCGGAACAGGTTGTCCCGGACAACCCAGTTCACGCCTTTGTGAATGTCGATGCCGCCGGTGTAATACTGGTAGGCCCAACCTCGAGTGAACTCGAACAGACAATGCTCGATGACGCCGTCGGTGGCGCCCACCGGATCGTCAGGAGCCGATGAGCCCTTGATGAACTGCTCGTTGCAGTCGACGATCCGGCAGTTGTGAACCCGCAACCCGGCGACGTCGTAAGGCGCTTCGCCCCGGACCTGGATCCCATGGTGGCGGCAGTAGCCAAAGGTCAGGTCGGCAACGGTCACGTTCGACGCCGAGACGAGAAAGACGTGATGGAGAGTCGCCTGAGGGCCTTCGTCCGGCCCGCGCAGCGTCACCTGATCGCGCTTGCCGCTCTCGCTGCGGACGATCAAGCCGGGACACGTCACATGCAGGGCGGGAATGTCCAACACGTAGGTGCCGTCGGCGATCAGCAACGTGGCGGGGGCGCCCGCGTCGTTGGCAGTCGCCAGAGCCGCCTTGAGTTCCGCGACACTGCTGGCCCGGTGCACCGTCCCCGTCGTCAGGTTGAGGGGCGGCCCGAAGCCGGGCCCGCCGACGGCCGGGAGCGGCAGAAGAAGGATGAGAAGAACCCATCGTGACATGCGGCCCTTTTGCCTCCACATTCCGAGATTGGCAAGATCGCGTTCGGAGTTTTGCGTCGGTGGCCCAAATCCTCGGCCCAAGACGGTGCCTGCACCGCACCGAGAGGGGTGTAAACCACAGAGAGCACGAAGCTGCGTGAATCCGGTCAGCCGCAGCGGGATCAACGTCTAGGTGCCCATCTGTGTTCCGTCCTGAGTCTGAGTGGAGCCCATCACCGATCATCCTGTCGATCCTCTCTTTCGGCCAGAACGGCGGTTGTCCATCAGCGCAACGGAGACTACTCTCCAGGCCGTGCGAGGCCGGGATCGGTTGCTGCGCGAAGTGCCCCAGCACTTCTGCCCGTCGCAGAATCGAGGCATGGCTGATCGAACTGTGCCGCGGGTGACAAGTCTATGAGAATGCCATTTGGAATGTGGTTCCTGGTTGCCGCCTCTCTACAGATCGCGCACGACGCATGCGCGGGGGAGACGTTCCCGAAAACCCGACTCGCCCTGCGTGAGGGGCAATGGACCATCAACCTGCGTCCGACCCATGCCGGCAGCCCCGCCGAGGGGCTGCTGATGAACGTCCGCATGGTCAACGCGGTCTTCGAGGACCGGAAGAGGCCGCAGTTCGATCCGGAGGCAAACACCGATGCATTCATCGTGCGGCTTCCGGAGTACGCGGCTCATGGAATCGACGCTTTCACCCTGTGCCTGCAAGGCGGGATGCCGGGGTATGAAGGCGCGGTGAACTCGGCGTTCGATCCGGACGGCAGCTTGCGGCCCCACTACCTGACACGGGTCGAACGAGTCATCCGGGCGTGTGACCGGCAGGGTCTGGCGGTCATTCTCGGACTGTCCTACCAAAGGCAATCGGCCATCCTGCGCGACGAGGCGGCGGTGCGCGCCGGCGTAGCGAATGCCGCACGCTGGGTGCGCGACCGCGGGTTTGGGAATGTGGTGTTGGAAATCGCCAATGAGTATCCGCACCGCGGATTCGTGCATGCAGTGATCCGCGATTCGAAAGGCCAGGCCAGCCTGATCCGCCTGGCCCGGGAAACCGCGCCGGGACTCCTGGTTTCCGCCAGCGGGTACGGCGACGGCGCCATTGATCCGGAGGTGGCCGAGGCGGCGGACTTTCTCTTGCCACACTGGAACGGCACGAAGGTCGAGCAAATCCCGGCTCGCATCGCGGCGCTGAAGCGTTTTGGCAAGCCGATCGTGTGCAACGAGGACGACAAGACGGGCGCCGAGGCCGTCGCCGCCCTGCGCGCCTGCCTCGAAAACGGCTCTAGCTACGGCCTGATGCTCAAGGAACGCAACCAGTTCTTTCCGTTCCGGTTCGAGGGTGCGGTGGACGACCCGGAATTCTACGCGGAATTGCGGAAGGTCACCACGCCGCAAACTCCCTAACGACGCTTACTTCCAATCAAGTGCGTCACGGAAGCGCCCAGATTTCCCTCACTCGGTCGATCCAAGTGTCTGCGCGGCGAACTGAAACACGGCGTAGAGGCACTCATTTAGGCCCAACACATCCGGCATGCGCATCCAGACGTAAAGGCTCTTGCCTCCACGTCGCGCTCCCGCGCGATGTTCAACGTAAGCCATGCCATCGCCATAGTTCTTCTCGTCGGCGTCCTTGAGTCGGGCCAACGACACATAAAAATCTTCTGGATGTGTCTGTTCGCGCATTGCCGGCCGCCAGCGCCGATCGCCCGCAGCCGGAAAAGCGACCGTTCGCGACAGCTCTGGCAACAACTCTGTGTTCAGATGGAACGTCAGCGCCACGTTGGACGGCGGCGTTTCCCATCCCCCGGTGACCGGAAGGCCCACCTTGCTGGCTATCGGCGCAGGCCGGCCCGCAGCGTCATCGTAAAAAAACGGGAACGGCAGGCTCGGGATCGCCACCAGGAAACCGCCAGCAGCCAGGTAGCGTTGGAGGGCTTGCTCGACATCACCCTCAGCTTCGACACTGCGCACGTAGTGCTCGCCTCCCGCATGCAGGATCAGCGGCAGCTTCTGCGGATTGAACCGCTGCGAATCCAGCAGATCGGCCCAAGTCAACTCCCGGACATCGACCCCGGCATCCAGCAGCCAGAACGCCGCATCGCCGGAGAAGTCGGGCAGCAGGCCGACCGTCTTGCCGGCAAACCAGGCTTGAACTTGCCGGGCCTTTTCCGGAGCCAATGCCGCGAGAGACAAGCCGCGCGCCTTGCTCACGGGATTGGTCCGGAACCGAGGCGCATACTCGCCAGTCAGTTTCAGGTAAGCATCGCCATCCTCCCAACTCGGCTCGATTTCCGAGCCTTCGTGCCACTCGTTCCACGAGGTGATCAGCACCCAATCCGGATCGGCCTTGATCGCCTCTTCCCACAGGACACGATAGGTCAGGCCCCCCTGACGTTCCGCGTTGATGCCGGGGGTGCGTATCTTGGTGTCGTTGTAACCGGGAATGACCGTCAGACAACTGATGCGGCCGTGGGTGCGCGCCAATTGGACGGCATGAGCGAACGCCTGAGCGCTCAGAGCGCGTAGTTCGTCAGGCCTTTTGCCCTGGACCCAGTCACAGATGTTGTACGTATGAACGCCGTCGAACATCCGGGCATACCCGGCCTGGTATCCGTCGGCGATCAGCAACGCATCGCCGGCCTTCTCCCGGGCGCCCTGAACGATGGCCGGCCAGGACTTGGGCGGCACTTGACCCATAACTCGGCCATAGACAAAAACCACTGGCTTACCCTCGACCTTGAGCAAAGCCGGGCTAGACCCATAGCGTTGAAGCACGTAAGCCAGGTCGTTGATGGCCTGGTCGACCTGGCGTTGGCCGGTCGCGGGGGCCGTCTCCCAATACACGGTCACCTTGAAGTTCTTCTTCTCCGCCCGTTCCAACAGGGTGACAAACGCACGGTCGTCGTAGGTGTTCTGGCCCCACCACGTGGCGATGAAGCCCGTCAGGCCGTGCGCCTTGGCCTGATCGATGTGCCGGTCGATCACCGCGGGGTCGTGCGAATCGTAGGCGCCCAAGGCCGGATAGTGCGTCGATTCGGAAATGTCATGTCGATCCGCATCGACGTTTCCCCAATGCACCCAGCGCCCGTGCCGTTCCGGCCGGCCATACCACGTATAATAGAAGGCCAACACTTCTCGCGGCACTTGTGTCAGACGCCGCTCGCTCTGCGCTCGAATGAACTCGAGCACGCTGGAGTTGCCCGCCCTTTCGGCAGCGAAACACGATCCAACTGCAGCCAGCAGAACCAGTCCGCCAATCAACAATACAATCCGCCGCCCTTTCAGATTCAGATCGCGTGTACTCATCGTGGTTTCAAGGTGAGCTCGGGTGGTTATGGTCTGTGCAAGAATTACTTCCGATTCTCGCGGGAGCGCCACCGGGTCAGATGCAAGGCTCGAGGGAGGGAGTGTATCCCCTGAGATACTCGACCGACCTCGGTTGGCCTTTCGCTGTTTTGGTTGGTGCCTCAGCGGATCATCCGGCTTCGAAGGGGCCTGATCCGATCGATGACAGCGCGCATCGGCGGGCGTCGAGCGTTCCTGCGAGCGGGGCCTCTTGACGCATCGGAATAACGGCCTGCCAGCGTCCTCCTCGTCTGAGGAAAGCCCCGGTGGAACGGGAGATCTGTTCGCATTCACGGAGCCTGAGGTTGCAGATGCAGCGGCTTTCGAGCAAGCACGGCGTGCGGCCGCGCATCTGGTTGTTGTCGGTGTTCTGTCGCCCGGTGAGCGCGCCGGACCTACAACGGATCGAGATTGCCGGAGGGGCGGCGAGGAGATTCCCGCTCCAACGCCTTCGTGTGCGCGAACGGAGCACACCAGGCCGCGTCTTCCCACGCGGCGCATACTCGATTCCCGCAGGGTTGAGACGTAACCTTTGGCCGTCCCGAGGCTCAATCACGGCATGATGGGGCCAACTCTGAGCGTGTTGATCGGTGGCGCACTCGGAGCTGCGCTCGGCTACTTCGGCCAGTGCAACTCGGGGACCTGTCCCTTGACGGCCACGTGGTGGAGGGGAGGCCTCTTCGGGGGAGGTATGGGACTGCTGCTTTTTCTTTCAGGCGAGAATCGACACCCTCGATCCGGGCTAATTCATGATCCGCCCGGCTTGATGAAGCGCTCTTCCCTCTGAGTGCTCTGCGCCTCTGTGGTGAATCCCATCCGATGACTGGCACCATTCCGAATTGAACCACAGAGACACAGAGAGCGCAGGGGGCGGGCCAATCAATGCCAAGCGGAAGCGCCCGATCGTGGTTGCCCACCTCTGCCAGGTCACCGCAACACTGCGCGGTAGAAACCGTACGCAACACCCGCGGACGTCGGGAACTCGACCTCGACCGAGGATTCCACCCACACCGGGTCGGCGCACACACTTCAGTTGGCCAAGTCCTCCGAGACTTCAACCGCGATCGCCCGGCCATAAACCCCTTCGACGAGAAGGCGAATCGCACCCTCGCTGTCGGCGGTGATGTTCGAGATGCGCGGCGCGTCCACCAGTGTGGGACTCACAAGAACACCTGCACATTGCCCGGCTTCTCCTTTGCGCAGCGGCGCTCGAGCTCCACCAGTCGGCGTGCGATCCAGCCGACATCAGCGCGGTGTGCGTGGCCGACCACAGCGAATCCCGGCATTTCGCAGCCTTCGCGGGCCAGCAAAGCGTAATCCCGGAGAAGCGTGTTTCTGTCGTCGTGGACGATGATCCAGCCCTCACGGCCAGCCATTCGCAGCCAGGGGAGGTCACTCTCGCCGTGTTGGGCGACGTACATCCCCTCGTGCCAGTTTTGAATCGGCAGAACCACCGCACGGCTCCCCAACTGAGCCATCGCGGCGGCGACGGACGGGCTGATATGGGCATCAAGCAGGAATTTCACTCAGCCGGCGCACTTGGCACAGCAGGTGCTTGACCTCGTCAAAGCCCATTGCCTCGTTGGCGGCGATCAGGGCTTCGACCTCTGCCCGGTGGCGCTGGTAGTATCCCTCGGCGGATGCCACCGCCTCAGGTAGAATATTCAGGTGTTGGGCGAGGTCATCGCCCCATCCCAGAGTGCGCGCCAGCGCCGCCAGGTGCCAAACCGCCAGACGCGTTCCGCGGACGACAGCAAACCGCCCCGCGGAGTTGGAGCGAAACTCCAGACACGGAAAATCCAGCAGGTCCAACCGCTCCTGCGCCCACTCGCGCGCCAACTCGTTGCGCGGGCGCCCGGCGGCAGCCTCATGACTGGCTAGGCGCACATCGTAATCGTCGGGCAGGTTGAACCGGACCGGTCGCCGACCAGTTGGACGAGGCGCTCGAACTGTCTTCACAGGGGGCCAGTCTAACACGCTCGGGCACACACGCAAGGACCCGTGCTGGACCGACCGGACGCAAGTCCTCCATGCCAGCGCCTCAGGACGTGATGAGATCATCCCTCCGCCCGCGCCTGGAAGCCTGGAAACGACGCGCGGGAATAGACGACACCGTTGAAAGCCTGAACAGTTCCTCCTCGACTTGGCTCTGCGCTGGTTTCGCTTCCGCCCCCGAATTCATAAGGCGCTCTTCCCTCTGTGTGCTCTGCGCCTCTGTGGTGAATGCCATTCGATGACTGTCACCGTTCCGGATTGAACCACAGAGCCGCAGAGCGCGCAGAGGGAGGGCTATTCAGTGCCAAGCCCAAGCGCCCGATCCTCGATGTCCAGCAGGACGGTGTGATCGACCACGCACTGTTCCTGGACACGACGCCGAACCTCGAAGCGTAAGTCGCGTTTGTGGTCATCGGTAGCCACTCGGTCACACTGGGGCTCGATGTCGAAATGCGGAATCTCACCTCGATCAACGGCGACTATTTTGACACCAGCACATTTGCGATCATCAACACCGGCGACTCGACACTCATCAACCCGGGCCGGGTGCTGGTTCAGGGGATTGGGCGGCAGCCGCGTTTTGGAGCCATCGACACCTTCGCCAACCAGGGGACTCTCGAGGCGCGAGATGGGCCACCCTGCTGATCGATCGAGAGTTCACTCAGAGCGCCGGGCGGATTCTCCTGGTCAACGGAGCCAGGTTCACGATGACCAACGCCCCCGTCCTCGTCGGGGACATGTACCAGTTGCCGATCGACTTCTCCGCGCCGCACCAGTTCTATCGGATCGGGCCGCCTCTTGGCGTCTTGGGTCTGCCAGCGGTCAAGACCCGTTGAAACCCCAAAAAGAAAGTTGTCGCCTGTGGGGCCACAAGAAACTAAAAGGACCGCGTCGTATCTGGTCTCCGTGCCATGAACAGGATTCTCTTCAAAGAGCAGCTTGCGGCGGAGGTCTTCCGCTTCCAGATCGAGGCCCCCCTGATCGCCGCCGGCCGCAAGCCGGGCCAGTTCGTGATCTTGCAGCAGGACACCGAGTTTGGCGAACGCATTCCTCTGACGATTGCGGATGCCGATCCGGCGAAGGGAACCATCAGTGTGATCTTCCAGCGTGTGGGTGACGGCACCCAACGCCTGGCAGAACTCGAGGCAGGGGATTGCATCACGAATCTGGTCGGTCCCCTGGGGCGTCCCACGCACATTGACAAGTTCGGCTTGGTTGTGTGCGTTGGGGGCGGGATCGGCGTCGCTCCCCTCTATCCCATTGCCCAGGCGATGAAGGCGGCCGGCAACCGGGTGGTTGTCATCCTGGGCGCGCGCAAGAAATCCTTGCTGATTCTGACCGACGAAATGCGGGCGATCGCCGACGAGGTCCTGATCTGCACCGACGATGGCTCCGCGGGGCGGAAAGGCCTGGTGACCGAGCCGCTGGGCGAACTCTGCGGGTCCGAGCCCAAGCCCGATCTGGTGGTTGCGATCGGCCCGACGGTGATGATGAAGTTCTGCGCAGCCACCACCAGACCGTTCGGGGTGCGCACCCTGGTCTCGCTCAACACCATCATGGTCGATGGCACCGGCATGTGCGGCGGGTGCCGCGTCACGGTGGGCGGTCAAGTGAAGTTCGTGTGCGTCGACGGACCTGAGTTCGACGGTCATCAGGTCGACTTCGAGAGCATGGCGAAACGGATGCAGACATACAGGCAGCAGGAACAGAGCGCCCAGCATCGGTGTCGCCTGGCCCAGCATCCCCCGCACAACCAGGAGAAGCCGAGTGGCCCATAAGACGACCAGTAGCCTGGCGGCCGAAGCGCGCGCGCGCCTCGATGCATTGGCGGGACGGACGCATCTCTCCACGGCCCAACGCCGCGAGATCCCGGTCCAGGAGATGCCTCACCAGCCTCCGTGCGAGCGGGTTCGGAACATGTCGGAGGTGGCGCTGGGCTACACGCCGGAGCAGGCCCGACTGGAGGCTCTGCGATGTCTCGAATGCAAGAACGCCCCCTGCATCGCAGGCTGCCCGGTCGGCGTCAATATCCCGGGGTTCATCGGAGCGATTGCGCACGGAGACCTCCAGCGGGCGCTCGAAGTTGTGAAGGAGAGCAATCTGCTTCCGGCGATCTGCGGGCGCGTCTGTCCTCAGGAGACCCAGTGCCAGGCGCGGTGCGTCGTCGGAAAGATGCACAAGAATCCGAATCGGGCGGTATCGATCGGGCGGCTGGAGCGGTTCGTTGCGGATTTCGGACGCCAACAGCATTGGGCAGCCGCGCCCGAGATCAAACCTGCCACCGGCAAGAAGGTCGGGATTGTCGGCAGCGGTCCAGCCAGCCTGACCGCGGCCGCCGACCTCCGGCGCGCGGGGCACGCCGTGACCATCTTCGAGGCATTCCATAAACCCGGCGGAGTGATGATCTACGGCATCCCCGAGTTCCGGCTGCCCAAGCGCATCGTCGATGCGGAGGTCGAGGCCCTGATTCGCATTGGCGTCGAGATCAGAACCAATTTCGTGGTGGGCCGCACTCGCACGATGGCGCAGTTGCTCGATGAGGATGGCTACGATGCGATCTTCATCGGGACGGGAGCCGGCCTGCCGAAGTTTATGCACGTAGAGGGGGAGAGTCTCGTGGGAGTTTACAGCGCCAACGAGTATCTCACGCGCGTGAATCTGATGCGCGCCTATGATGCCCAACATGCCGGCACGCCCATCCTGCGCCCGCGCAGGGTGGCCGTGTTCGGCGGCGGCAACGTCGCCATGGATTCCGCCCGAAGCGCTCTTCGGCTGGGCGCCGAACAGGTGCATTTGATCTACCGCCGAACTGAGGTTGAGATGCCGGCGCGCCTCGAGGAGATTCAACATGCCAAGGAAGAGGGCGTCCAGTTTCACTTCCTCGAAAACGCGAAACGCATTCTGGGCGACGAAGCGGACCGGGTGATCGGCGTCGAGTTGTTGAGATATCGGCTTGGCGAGCCTGACTCGTCCGGACGCGCCTCGCCGGTGGCGATTGATGGCAGCGAGTTCACTCTGGACGTGGACGGCGTCATCGTGGCGATCGGCAACGACTCGAATCCCCTGCTGGTCCAGGCGACCCCAGGTCTCAAGGCGGACAAGTACGGGCGCATTCAAGTGGATCAAGACCTGCGAACCTCCCTGGATCGCGTCTACGCCGGGGGGGATATCGTTCAAGGCGCGGCAACCGTGATCATCGCCATGGGCCAGGGCCGCCGGGCCGCCCGATCTATCAATGCCCTGCTGGCAGGGTGAGCGGCTCGCCCGAGTGGCGGTCGAAGCCCTGTGATTGCCCTTTCTCATGGCTGCGTTCCCCATCCTGAGCCTGGCAATAGGCGCGGGCGGTGTGACCGCAGGGGGATTCTGGCGTCTGCAACTCGTGTTGCCCGTCACTGTTTTCCTGGCCGCCGCGGGCGGATTGTGGAGCAGCACACGATCTCAGGGAGACCAGGAAGCGCTGCTGCGCGCTTCAGCTCTGGTGGCAGCCCTGACGCTGCTTCCTGCCCTGGCGTGCCTTCTGTCACTGGTTCAGACGTGGCCCAGTCCGAGTCCCGGCGTCGCCGTTGTGCGGCGCCTCGACCTCCCTGCTCTGGCGCGGTTTGAGGGTGACGATTGCAGGCGGCCTGGCGGGGCTCAACATGGGCGTTCAGGTTCTGATTCACGCACTTTCGTCAGGCGGCAACAGGCCGTGCGGCTGGCCATCTTGCAGGCCGAGCCGGAGTGCGTTAGTGTCCGGTCATGAAGCTCTGGCTCCTTTTGGTTTCCGCCGCGCTGGCCGCGCCGCTGCCCGGCATCCCGGCCGATGCCGAGCTTACCGTGATACCGGCCAGGAAGGCTTATCTCCTCCCGATTCGCGACAACATCATGCCGCCGCTGGTGTACCTGGTGCGGCGGGGGGTGAAGGAGGCGATGGATGCCAAAGCCGACCTGCTGGTGCTGGACATGGAGACCAATGGCGGGCGTGTTGACTCGACCGAAGAGATCATTGGAATCCTCTCGCAGTTCAAAGGCGAGACCGTGACCTATGTCAACCGCAGTGCGTATTCCGCGGGCGCGTTCATTGCGGTCGCAACCCAGCGCATTTTCATGGCGCCCGAGAGTGTGATTGGCGCCGCCGCGCCCATCATGCTCTCGCCCGGAGGAACGGGAGTCGAGGCCATGCCGGAGACGATGGAGATCAAGGCGACATCGGCCATCAGCGCCAAGATTCGGGCGCAGGCCCAGAAGAACGGACACAACAGCGACGTGGTCGAGGCGATGATCGACAAGCAAAAGGAACTGATCATCGACGGCCAGACCATCAATGCAAAAGGCGGCATTCTGACCCTCACCAACGTCGAGGCGGAACGGGCTTACGGGACCCCGCCACGCCCGCTGCTGTCTGCCGGCACAGTCGAAAGTCTCGATGCCCTGCTGTCGAGGCTGGGCTATGAAGATGCACGATGGCATGAAATCCAACCGACCGGGGCGGAGAAACTGGCGACCTGGATCAACGCGTTGAACTGGCTTTGGCTCATCATTGGAGTCGCGGGCATTTACATCGAGTTCAAGACGCCCGGATTCGGCCTACCTGGCATCGTGGGTGTCTGCGCTTTCGCGCTCTACTTTCTGGGAAGCTACATTGCCGGACTGTCAGGGTTCGAGTGGCCCGCGCTGTTTGTGCTGGGCCTCATCCTGGTGGGGCTCGAATTGTTCGTGTTTCCGGGCACGGTCCTGCTGGGACTCACGGGAGCCGCGCTGATGCTCATCACGATCGTCATGGCCATGGTCGACATCTATCCCGGAATGCCGCGCCTTCCCAGCCTGCCACAACTGACTCTGCCGCTGCGCGACCTGACCTACGCGGCCCTCGGATCGGTTCTGGTATTGGCAGTGCTGGCCCGTTTGCTGCCCAAGACGGCGGTCTATGGAACGCTCGTGACCCAGGCGGCCAGCGCGATGGGGTCCGTGGCAGCCGACGCCAAAGTGCAGGCGGCGCAACTGGGGCTCGAGGGGGTGGCAGTCTCGGTGCTGCGCCCCGGAGGCAAAGCTCAGTTCGGCGCGGACCTCCTTGATGTGATGACCCAGGGCGAACTGATTTCCAAAGGCACACGCGTCCGAATCATCGGCCACAGTGGACGCGAGGCAATCGTCGAGGCCGCGGTTTCTCCCCAAGATTAGCGAGGCGCGCCTCAGACCGGCGCCTTGGCGGACACTCCCCTGACGTAGTCGGACGTGTGCGCCCAAGCGGAAAAACGAAGCGATGATGAACGGCGAAGGCAGAGCGCGAGTCAACCGCGGGCGGCCGCTCGGACAATGCCAATCAATCCCCACATGAGCAAAGCCAGCGGGATCAGTGCCAAGAAACCGTACTCGCAGGTCTGAGGCGCAGCCTCGCTAATCGCCCGGCACTTGGCGCACCTGGTAGAAATGGTGTGTGTCGGTCAGGGGCACAATGAGATCGAGTTCGGGAAACCGCCCGGTTTGCTCCGACACAACCTGAGCCGGCTCCCCCAGGGCGGACTGCATCGACACCTCGTACCGGAATGCCGCGCTGGCAGGCCAACTGAGTCGCCCCCACTGGGCGCCCCAATGCGACAGATCGAGCCGGAACGGTCGATCCGCGACTGTCGGGTTGTGCCCCAGGATCTGCTCGTGAAGATTGCTCCAACCGTCCTTATCGGGGTCGCCGGCGGGCCCTTGATCCAGCGAGCCGAACCAGGCCAATTCCCACGGATCGTCCAATCCGTCGCGATCCACATCCTCGATCCGCACCCCGTAGACCGTCAGATCCAGCGAGACGACGCGTCCCGTCGAGCCGGCATTTTCGTCGCTGACCTCGACCTGCCAGACACCGGCGCTGCTCTCGTAGAAGTGCTGGGTCGAGTAAAAGCTCCATTCAGTCAGAGCCGAAGCTGTGTCGTTGTTGAAACGGTGAAGCACGCTGCGCGTGCCGGCGGGTGAGAGCAACGTCACGCGCACGTCGGCCCGGCGCGGGTGGGAAAAGGTGGCACGCAGTTTGACGTGTTCGCAGAGCAGCGACTCCGAGATTTTCATGGGGCACTGAATCGAGTCGAGCCGGAGCTGCGCGGTGGTCTCCGGGTGAGTTGCCAGGAACGCCTGAAGGGCTTCGCCGTGTGTCTGGTCGATGAACACCGCCGGGATGGTCTGGAACTGAATGTCGGCCCCAGCCATGAACACCCGTTGATTGGCGCCGACGTTGTTGTAGACGATGGCAAACCGGGCGCCCGCCGCCGCCGCCTTGCCGATCTTGTCGGCGAAGTAGTTGACCCCTCGCTTGATCAGCGCCGCTTTGTGCGTCAAGTCAATCGCCAGAGGGGTGAGCGCCTGGCCAACATCCACGAGCGTCGCCACCTCGGTGGGCGCATCCGGGTGCGGACCGTCGGAGGGCCAGGCCGGAATCGACTGCAACTCGGTCGGCACATCGCTGCCTCCGATCACGACGCGTAGTCCGTCATCGGGAATTTCGATGCTCTTGCGAAAGGCCGCGGTCGTTCGGATTCGCGCCGGCCGATTGCTCCAGGCGCGCGCCAGCTCGACCGCCAGACCGGCATCCGGAACGCCAAAACCGACGTTGTGATCCACCGCCAATCCCGCGCCGTTCACGCGCAGATCGGAATCCGAGGGATCGAGTTGGCGCGACGACAGGATCAGGACCTGCTGGACGTCGCGATAGGTCAGAGCGGGGTTGGCGGCCAGAATCAGCGCGCAGAGGCCGGCGATCTGCGGCGACGACGCCGAGGTCCCCCCGAACCCTGTGGACTGGAATCCATAGTCCGGAGCCGGGCCGGAGGAGTTGTAGCCGAGGCTCCCCTGGCGATCCGTCGTAGCCACTCCCAGATAGTTCGTGACCGATCCGTCGGGGGTATTGACGCCCTCATCGCCGCTGAATGCGGCGACGAGCACGGGCGCGCCCGGCGTGCTGTAGCTCGCGGCGCGTCCATTCGCCCGGACGGCGCCGACCGAAATCGCCCGCGGGTCCTGGCCGAAGCCATCGTCGTTGAGGTCGCTCAGGTTCATGCGGCCATTGCCCGCGGACCGGACAATCACGACACCGCGCCCCTGGCGACCGCGTTCGACCGCGTTGGCGATCCCCTGGTCCTCGAGTGCGCTCAGGCGCAGCAGCCCCATATCGGCATTGCCCCAACTGTGGTTCTGGACGCTGACGATGTTGGATTGGTAGTGAAACATGTCCATCACCGTTTCCTCGTCCGCCAAACCGTCGTACCGGTCGAAGATGACCCAACTGGCCAATTGGGCCCGAGGCGCGACTCCCGCAACACCCCGGGCATTGTAGCCCCGGGCGGCGATCAGGCCGGCCACCGCGGTGCCATGCACCTGCGTGGTGGACACGGGAGTTCCGTCGTCCTTGCCAGTAATGAAGTTGCGGTGAATCCGGTTCGTCATGTTGGCGGCCAGATCCGGATGCGATACCTCGATGCCGTTGTCGCCTGTGGCCACCAAGACACCCTCGCCCTGGTTGTCCGCCCATGCCGACCGGGCATTCAGATCGAAGCCGAGAACGGCAGCGGTGTTGGCATCCCGGTTCTCGAGGTGCCATTGATAACGAAACAACGTGTCGTCGGGTCGCGGGGCGTAAGGCCCGTGGAGTTTGATCGGACGACGCCGGACCGGATGACAGACGGTCACCCCGGGATGGCGCGCCAAACGCGATGCTTCCGCCACCGCCATTCGAGCGCTGGAGGCCTCGAGCACAACCAGATTCGACGTCACAACACGGGCGACAGGCAGTCCAGTCGCCGCAAGGACCCGGGCCAGAGCCTCCGGCGATGCGGCCTGCAAGACAACCCGGCGGCCAAGCCACGTAGCGTTCGGCGCCCCCGCTTCCGGCCATGCTTTGAGCCAGACGGAATCTTCGACAGAGCCCAAATCCGCGGCGCGGGCGGGTGTCTCGATCCGATAGACGACGAAATCCGGTTCGCGGAACTCGAAGCGCGACAGCACTGTCGCAGGGATCGCATCCTGATCCGCGAGCGCCGCCCCCAGGACTGTCACGAAGAAGGTAGCAGTGAGAATCTTCACAAGATCGTCGCCGACGGTACCACGGGCCGCCAGGGAAGCCAGCGGAAGATAGGCCGGAGAGATGCATCGCGATGTCAAACCCGCCAACGTCATGGTCACACGGGACGCCCACGCGAAGATTCTCGACTTCGGCCTGGCCAAACTCGCCGATCCGACCGAATCGACCCTGACCCCTGCGGTGGCCGGGGTCGGCGTATCCACGATGACTCAACCCGAGATCGGCGCGATCAAGGGAACGCCCGCCTACATGAGTCCGGAGCAGATCAGGGCCGATGCCGTGGGCGCACGCAGCGATTTGTTTTTCCTGGGAGTGATGCTGTTCGAAATGGCGACCGGCGAGGCGCCTTTTCGACGCGAGACTCCCCTAGAGCCGCAGCGTTTCCGCCTGGCTCAGCAGGCGCAACGGAACAGACTCAAGCGCCTGACGCGCCCGTTCGAGTTCCTTGACCTCAATCAGAAGCACGGCGCGGCCGTTCGCGACAAAGCCGGACGCATTCTCGATATTGATCCGGCTTCGCGAGAGGGCGTCGGCGACCTCGAGCAGCCCGCCTGGCTTGTCGTCGACTTCGATCGCAAGCACCTCGACGCGCGAGACGGAAAGGCCATCCTCCTTGAGCTTGCGATAGGCAAGGTCCGTGTTGTCCACCAACAGCTTCACGACCCCAAAGGCGTCGCTGCTCGCAATGATGATCCACCGTATGTTGATCACAGCATCGGCGAGTATGCGGGTCACGTGCGCCAGTTGGCCCGTCCGATTCTCGGCAAAGATCGCCAGCAGAGTGACATTGCTGCTCATAAACAATGCGCGGTTGGGGTGTATGAACTTTTCGCGCGCAGCTTACCCCGCGTCCCCGCTCCGCGTCCACTCGATTCATTCCTCGAACGCGCTCCACACGGCCCGGCAGCCTCTGCGCGGCGGATTCAGTTGTTGTCGGTGTGATGTCACCCGGTGAGGGCGCCGGGCCAGCAACGGATGGAGATTGGCGGAGGGGCGACGCCCGCCTGCCGGCAGGGCAGGCAGGTCCTCGTCGCCCGTCAAACAGGGTCTGCAACTCCCATCGCCGGGGACGAGGGCGTCCCCACTCCAACGCTTTCGTGAGCGCGAAGAGAGCCCTCGATTCCCACCCACAACATCCGGATGCACGGCCTCGCCGCCTCCTCCGCACGGTCTTTTCATTTGGAGCGGCGCTTGACGAGTATCTGGAAAGGGATTTGAGGATTGTTCTGGCAGCGCTCCTGCAGGGCAGGCCAAGAAGCCTCGGGGTGAAGGTCCGCCTTGAGCGCGATCAGGCAGATGCGCAGGGCCGAGAGGTTGCAGTTGAGGTTGTAGTTTTTGGAGGTTGGTGGTCGCGTAGAGTCGGAGGGCGACGGTGTGTTCGCCTTCACGTTTGTAGTCGTCTTTGCTTTGCTGCTGGTCGTCTTGGGTCTTTTGTTTGGCAAATCCCATGGCGACGGGGGCGCCGCTCTGGTGGTCACTCAAGCACAGGCTCAGGGCGCGATCGCGAATCCATTTGCCGTCGAGGGCCAGGGCGCGGGGAAGGGTGCCGAGGTTGGCCTGGAGCCAACGATTGAGGCAGTCGGCCAGTTGGTGAGGATCGATTCGGATGAGCAGGTTGCGCAGGGCGGAGTAGCTGGGGACTTTGCGGAAAGAGGTGCCTTTCTTGCGCGGAAAGCCAAGCCAAGCGCGTTGGGCCTGGGTGAGGAACTGGGCGTATCGCTGAATGGCGGCGAGGTTGTCAGGGCCGGCAAACAGGGCCATGGCGATGAACACCAGCAGTGACCAACACGGATAGGTGCGGTTGGTACGATGCGGGTCGGGGAAGTACGGCTTTCCGCTCGTTCAATCTGTGTTCCGACCCGAATCTGTGTGGAGTTCCCCCCGATTCGGTGCACGGCACGGGTCGAGCGAGCCAGAGAATTCCCACACCGATTCAGGGCGGAACACAGATTCCCGAAGAGGACAAGTTCTTCCTCAGGAACTGGCCCAAGGATTGAATCTGGCCCTTGTTCAAGGGCAAATCGCGTTCGGGGGTATCGCAGTTGAGGGCTTTGCGGTAGGCGGGGGGCAGGTCCATCGCGGTGAGGATGCGTCGGGTATTGCGATTGAGCGTCTTCAACCAGAGCTTTTTGGGACGGTCGTGCTTGCGGTAGAAGTCGATGCGGTGGCGGGCGAAGCCTTTGGTCTGGCCGCAGGCAATCCAGTTGGAAACCTTGTAGCAAGTCCCATGGTATTGTTCGATGTCCGAGATTCTTCAGAAAGGAAACGGGCGGATCGGCACTGAACAGTTCGTGGTTTGTCGAGATCATCGCACGCCTACTACGCACCAAACCGCGCCAATTGACAAGCGTTATTTCCAACCTCAACAACAGCAACCCTTCAGGAATTTAAATGAAATAACCGTGGCCACCTCCGTGGCGCTGTCGGGGAGGGGCTTGACTTCTCCGACCAACGGATCAATCCTCGCGCTCGAACACCATGAGAGTGACAGGCACAGTCGACGCGCTTCTCAAGGCAAAGGGCAACGTCGTGTGGTCGATCTCGCCCGATGCGATGGTCTACGATGCCATCAGCATGCTAGCTGAGAAAAACGTCGGGGCTCTGATGGTCATGGAGGATGAGACATTGGTCGGGATCTTTTCCGAGCGCGACTACACGCGCAAGGTGGCGCTGCTGGGCAAGAACTCGAGGACGACCCGGGTGCGGGAGATTCTCTCGAGTGAAATCGTGCCCGTCTCGCTCGAAGCCACAGTCGAGGACTGCATGCGCTTGATGACCGAGCACCGCATTCGGCATCTGCCGGTCGTCGAGCGGAACCAGGTGCTGGGTGTTCTCTCGATCGGCGACCTGGTCAACTGGATCATCACGGCCCAGCAGGCCAAGATCGATCAACTCGAGAATTATATCGCCGGGTCCTATCCCAGCACGACGGAGTAAGGCGCCCCATTCGATTTTCCCGCGCGATCCGCATTACCGGTTCCTGCCTCCTGAACCGCGGAGCCGTTCTCTTGCGAAGTGGGGCCGGCGTGTGCGCCGACGGGGCGGAACATGCGGGTCAGCCGTGGATGACCAACTGAATGTTCTCGGGCAGGTTCCGCGCAACCTCAGTCACCACATTCCCCTTGAGCAACTGGACCAGCCGGCGCCTTTGCGGCGAACCGAGCATCAGAATGTCCACGCCCAGAGTGGCCGCCAGATCCAGAATGGAATTGGCCGGATCGTCGCTGACCGCGTAGAGCGGAACCACCTGAACGTTGTGACGAGCCCCGAGGTGCAGCATCGAACTCATGATCGCCGCGGCCGCCGGATCGTCCTGCCAGCGGGGCCGCTCGGCGGTCTGGAGCAGGCCGGGCATCGCCACGGCCAGTTCCTTGACGTAGAGCACATAGAGCGCCCCCTGACGCAACCGCGCCTCCTCGAGGGCGAACCGAAGCACCGGGGTGAGCCCGCGCGCGGCAACCAGGATGGTCTGTCCCGTCTCGAGCTGAAGCTCGAACTCAGGCGCGGTCTCGGGCGCGACTCGGGCGGCGATCTCCCGGCGCAGCGTCACCGTGCGCAGCCCGGCCCGCCGCTGCGTGATGGTTCGAAGGCTCAGGCCCACGCCCAACAGGCAGATGGCGAAGAAGAGAGCGCCGTGATTCACCTTCGCGATTGTGATTTCGACGGCAAACAGAACGGCGAAGGTCGCGCCCATGATCCCGCGTTCATACCAAGCCATGCGCAGCGAGCGATTGAATGTGCACGAGCCCAGATTCACCGTGATCGCCCCCACCACGCCGATGGCATAGAGATTGGCAAGCGATTCAATGTCGGCCCCGGTGACCAGAACGATCAGGATCGGCAGCAATGTCGCCATCGTCCACGGCCACCACGGCACGCCATAAGCGTTCAACCGGGTAAAGAAACGCGGCATCTCGCCGTCGCGTGCCAGCATGTAGATGAGGCCAATCTGGGCTGCGATCGCCGTGTTCACGGCGCTCAACAGCAGCAGGCCCACCACAAGACCGACAACCGCGCCAATCGCCTTCCCGACTCCCGCGTTGAACATCAGTGTCCCGTACTCCTGCCCGAGAAACCGCATCATGTAGTCGCGATGTGCGACGGGGTCGGGCGCATGCGCGCCGGACAACGAGAGCATTGCCCAGCCCAGCAGAGCCGTCCCCAGCACAACCTCGGCCGCGACGGGCAGGATGGCTTTGCGGGCCGTCTTGGACACGCACGGCTTGTCCATCGTGGCGCCCGGATCGAGCTTCATCACCCCCGTCAGGTTGGCGATCGCCTCGACGCCGCTCAGCGCCAGAATCGTCGCCACAAAGAACTGCCAGTTGCGGGCGATCCCGCCACGGGGCGGTTCGAGGTGTGCAGTGCTGAGCCGGGGCAGGCTCAGCAGAATCAGCGCGACCACCACCACAACCATAGGAACCATCAGCCCCACCGCGAGGCTGCCGGTATGTTTCGGACCGAAGAAGTTGATCCCGCCGATAATCAGGATGACCAGGACCGTCGCCGCCGCGACCTGCCCCGCCGAGACCCCGAAATAGTGCATCGCCGAGTTGCAACTCAACGCGGCGGTGACCAGAAAATTGGCGACCAGCAGCAGGGCGCCAATCACCGCCAGCAGTCGGCTCTGATCCCGCGCGGCTGAATACACGCCGCCCCCGTCCGGGAAATGCCGGCAGACAAGGATGTAGTTGTATCCCACCAGCGCAGTCAACACGCACACCGCGCCGATGATGGGCAGCGAGGCATGGCCGGCGGCAGCGAAAGCCAGGCCGATGACGTAGGCCTTGCTCGTGCCCCAGTCCCCGTAAAGCAGGGCCGCTGCGCGCTTCCAATCGAGATTTCGCGGGCGGTGGATGGCTTGACTGTCCATGAATTGAATGGGGCCACGACGAGACTGGTGCCAGAGGAGGGAATTGAACCCCCGACCAAGGGCTTATGAGTCCCCTGCTCTACCGCTGAGCTACTCTGGCACAACCGGCAAGGCCAGCATTATGCTGCGGTCCAATGGGCTGACAAGCAGTTTTGTCAGGGGTGTCGGCGCCGGTTTCGTGATGCCCCTCGAGGCTTGAGAATCTGGCTCGAGAATCTGATTTGTCCGAAAAGACGCCTGCTTACCACTCGATGCGCAACCGATAGAAGCGGGTGTTACGTTCGACGGCGGAGGTGTCGGTGAAGCTGGCCTCGGCGCCGGTGGCGACGATTTCGCCCAGGGCATCCCACGCGCCGAAGGGGACGTCGTGAGAGGCTTCGACGCGATAGGTCCACCCCGGGACAGTGGTCCAGCGGAGCGTGACGGCGCCGGCGCTGTCGATCTCGAGTGCGAGGAACTCGGGCGGCGCGGGCGGTTCGAGGAGGTTGGCGGCGCCGGGCGTTGGCTCGGGCAGCACGACAGGTCCTGCATCCTCGAGACGGGGGGCAGGATAGCCGAAGGACTGGTCGGCGGCGAGTTCTGTGTATTCGAGGAAATCGACGACGGCGGGCTGGCCCTGCTGGAGGCGCGACAGGACGACGACGCCTGAAGGGCCGACGAGGCGGAAGTTGGCGTGCCAATCGACAGCGGTGGTCTCGGCGGGCTCGGCGTCAGCCCAGACCAACTTGAATTGGCCGGCGGCGATGCTGGCGTTGTTGGGGAAGGGCCAGCGGGCAGGATCGGCATAGGTGTTCGAGAGGAACCAGTCGCCCATGGCCGCCGGTTCGAGACCGAAGTTGGCCAACTCGATCCAGGGATCGCGGTCGCCGGCGTTGTCGAGCAGGCCGGTCTCGTTGAGCGGGAGCACTTCATTGATCCAAAGATCGGGGAAGGGGGCGAGCGTGGCGCGGGTCGAGTTGGCGTAGGCGGGCGTGTATTGCTCGCGCGGCATTTCGATCACGTCAACACTGACGCCCATGACGATGTCGGTGCTGGTGGCATTGACCTGATGGACTTCGACCGCGAGGACGTTGGCGCCGAGGCGGAGGTTGGTCACTGGAATCTCGAACGGGCCTTCGTAGGCCGCGTCAACCACGGTGCGGGTCGAGGGTGTATCGCGCTCGGGGATTTTGCCTTCGGCCATGCCGAGCCAGAAGACGGGTTCACCGTTGAGATAGAACACGGCGCCGTCATCGATGACGGGCCGGAGCCGGAGGCGCGCGCCTTGCGGATTGCCGTCGAAGGTGAAGGAGTGTCGGAAGAAGTAGCTCATCTGGCCGATGGTCAGGGGTGTGTTTTTGGGCGCTGGGAGACGGGCTGACTCGACGTAGAGCAGCGCGCGGCCCGCGGGCCAAGTCAAGTCATTGTAATCGATGTTTGACCAGCCGGGCGCGGGATCGGTGGACTGCTGCCAATAGCGCCAGGAAGCATCGATGGGCACCAGGTTGCGTTGGGTGTTGGTGGCGGGTCCAGTGACGGCCGCCCAGTTGGCGACGCGCGCGTTGTCCTGACGGGGGTCGATCAACTGAAGCGAAGGCCCTCCGCCGTTGGCTGCCGCGGGCCAGGGTGCGGAGGCGCGGAACGTAACACGGTCCACGAGCGACTCGGACGCGGGCGGGATTGGGCGGTACAGGGCGATCGTGCCTCCGTCCGGGCCGAGCTGGTTGGTGAAGTTGCCGACCACGTTCGGCTTGACGCCGTACGCGGTGGTGAAGGCGGTCGTGTTTTGAGCGACAGCCAGGTAGCCGCCTGGACCGAGGCTTGCGCCGGACGGGAACAGGAAGCTGGCGCCGGCGAGTCGCCAACCCGACAAATCCCAGGTGGCGTTGGTGGACCAATTGTGGAGTTCGACGTAAGAGGCGCCTGACGTCGAGGGGCGATACATGATCTCGTTGATGACGATGCGCGGCTCGGCGACCACCGTCACGGTGAAGCTCTGGGTGGCGGACTTGGCGTCTTCGGCATCGTCCGAAACCCGGACGGTGATGACGTTGGTGCTCGGGCCGGAATCGGCGCCGATCGACCACGTGAACAGGCCGGTATCGGGGTCGATGCGAGCGTCCGCCGGGGCCCCGAGGGCCAGGCTGAAGGTGAGCCGCTGAGGCGGCAGATCGGCGTCCGACGCACGTGCTTGAATGACGATCCACTCGCCTTCGCGTGCCATGCGGCTGGCGATTGGCTGCAGGACGGGCGGCTGATTGAGTTCGCGCACGGTGACGCTGAACGTGCGGACCGTGCTTAGGAAAGGTTCGACCAATTTGACGACGCGGACGGCGAAGATGGCGTTGGTGGGGCCAGTTTCCTCGCTGGTGGGCCAGGTGATCAGACCGTTCGAGTGATCGATTGTGGCGTCCGCGGGCGCCTGATCGAACGCGAAATACAACGGCGCGGGCGGGCTGTCGGGGTCCGAGGCCGGCACGGCGAATTGGAACAGCGTGCCTTCGTCGATGAATTGCGGGTCGATGAAGGGGACATCGGGCGGGCTAGGGATGTCGCGAACGGTGACGCGGAAGGTGGCGACATCGTCGAGCGGAGGCTGGCCCTGGTCCGTGACACGCACGGTGAAGGAAACCGTGCTGCCACCGAGCGCGGCGGGCGGGGTCCAGGCGAAACCACCGTCTTCGGTGAGGGTCGCGCCATCGGGCCCACCCGGTTCGAGTAGGAAACGGAGCTGATTGGGTGGCAGGTCGGGATCGGTTGCGACGAGTTGCAGGGTGTAGAGCGTGTTCTCGTCGGCGACCTGATCCGGAATCGGCTCGAGGACCGGCGGCAGATTGACTTCTGCGACGTCGACGGCCACGCGAACGATGCCGGTCCGCGCGGGAACGCCGTCGTCTGTGGCGAAGATCGAGAAGGTGAAACGGGCCGGCCCGTCGGCCTCGGTGGGTATCCAGAGGAACTCGCCGGTGACGTCGTTGATGGTTGCGGCGGCAGGGGCGTCGGGGCTGAGGGTATAGCGCACGGTTTGTCCGACATCCGGGTCGGTGGCGACGGCCGTGAATTGGAGGGGTTGGCCCTCATCGACCGTCTGGTCGGGGATCGGGGTGAAGATGGGCGGGCGGTTGCCGCCTTCGAGGTAATTGGGTTGGCGCGGTGTCGGCACGGTCATTTCGTAGAGCGGGGGTTCGCCGCCGTCGGGATACCGGCCGAGGCTGACGTCATCGGTTTGCTCGCCGAACGTGACGCCGTCGACCATGAGACCGTTGATGTCGAACAGGCCAATCTGCTCGCTGGCGAGGGCGAGCTTGAAGTTGACATGGAGGTCGCCGCCCGGGGTATTCTGCGCGGTTTCTTCGTCTGCCCAAACCAGCAGATATCCGCCTGGGGGGACGACGGTGCCTGGCGGGATGGTATACTTGGCGGGGTTGTCGAAGGTATCCGTGAGGGTGTAGCCGGTGAGGTCGACTGGGGCGGACCCGGCGTTGTAGAGCTCGAACCAGTCGTCAAAGTCGTTGTCGGCCGGGTCGGCAATGGTGCGGGTGTTAGAGGCCATCAGTTCGTTGATGCGGACTGGCACGGCGGGCAAGGACGGGTTGTTGGGAGCGCCCGGGGTTACCTCGACGAACGGGCGTCGTGCGCGTGGCTCACCGTCCGGAATAGACCCGAGGCTGCGTCCGGCGGACAACTGGTTGTACTCGATGTAGTCGATCACCGCCGGCGCGGTGGGGGACCCCTGCAAGCGGCAGAGGGCGATCGTTCCGGTGTCGGGCGCCAGGCGGAAGCTGGTGTGGGGCTCGCCGGGACGGGATTCGCCTGGTTCGCCGTCGGCCCATACGACGAGGAACTGGCCTGCGCCGAGGGTGGTGCCGTCGGGGAAACGCCAGCGGGTGAGGTCGGTGTAGGCGTCTGTCAAATAAAGAAGTGAAAGGTCGACCGTCTCCGCGCCGGCGTTGTACAACTCGATCCAAGGGTCGCGGTCGCCGGCGCCGTCGCGGGGGCCGGCGACATTGCTGGGCTGGACTTCGTTGAGCCAGACCGGCGGGAAGGGCGCGAGCGTCTGGGCGAGGGCGTTGGCGCGGCCTGGGGTGGCGCGGTCGATGTGATTGGTGGGTGGTGCGGCCCAGTTGCCCACGCGCCAGGAGCCATGGATCGCATCGACGAGCTGCAAGGACGGTCCTAGGCCGGCGGCGTTCGTGGGCCAGGGGAGGCGGTTCCAGTAGCGCAGATCGCTCACGGTCAAGTCGGGTGTCCCGGCGCCGCCGGGTCGGATGAGTGCCAGTCGTTCGCCATCGTTGTCGAGCGAGCCTGGGAACAGATCGAACACCGGCACGCCGCGGCCATAGACCGCCTCGAACCCCGGGCGATTGCGCGCCAGGACGAGGAATGACCGCGGCGCGATGAGGGCGCCCTTCGGGAAGGTGTAGCCGACGCCCTGAAGCACGCAGCCGGTGAGGTCGAAAAGCGTCGTCGACGAGCGGTTGAAGAGTTCGATGAAAGTCGAGGCCGGCTCGCTGGGCGCGGCATCGTAATGGACTTCATTGATGACGACGAAGTCTTCCATCCGCTCGATGGCGCCAGTGTAGCGGACCTCGATGGTGTTTGTGGCGCCGGGGACAGGGTTGCCGCGGAGGTCTTTGCCGACGAACGTCAGCAAGTTGGTCTTCTGGGTCAGAGGCACGGTCACGCTGAAGTTGCGGATAGTGCTCCAGGCGACCGGGTAAGGAACGCCGTTGAGCTCGATGGTGGCGACGGCGATCGGCGCGGTGCCGTTCAGGGTGACGGTGGGAGTCGTCGACTGGAAATCGTCGCCGATCTTAAACGTTTTGGAGTCGACGGCGTTGAGCTGATTGCTGATGTAGGTTCGGCGGCCGTTGATCCAGGAGGTGATGGAGCCAGGGGCGCTGATGCCGGTGACATTGTTCTTGAGGAGGATTGCGCGGCGGGCGTCGATTTGGGGTTGAAAGTTGGCGGGGAGGAACGGGCCGTTGATGGTGTCCTGGTAAGCGCGCCAGTTCATGCGGAGGAACTCCGCATTCGAGTAAGCGCGGCTCATCGTGGGGTCCTGGCCGCCACCGCGCAGGGAAGCGCTGGTGCCGTCGCCGAGCCCGAAGACGAAATCGATGTCCCAGGGCATGAGGACCCAACGCTGGCCGAGCGGGCGGTAGAGGTACATGTTCTGGCCGACGTTGTAGGTCCACGCGTCCCAGTTCCCCATGGCGTAGTCGAAACAGAACACCCGCATCCATTGTTCCATGTCGGCCTGGCTCGACACGCGGCCGGCGTAGCTTGGCGACGAGTCGTTGAGCGCGGTGACCAGGTCGAGGAACTGCCCGTAGTTGGAGGCGTCGCCATCGTTCGAGCGACGCTGAAAGTTCCAGCGGTAGCGGGCGAGTTTGTATTCGTTGTTGAGGGTGGTGAAGCGTTGCGCGGTGGCGCCGGTGGCTTGGAAGTTGCGGTTGTCGTCGCCGAACTCGAACCAGACGGCGATCTTGTACAAGTCGCCTTCATCGCCCGTGGGGAACCAGCGTTCGGCGTAATTGTGATTGGGCTGTTCGAGGTCCTCCATGATATCGGATCGGAACAAGGACCCGTTGAAGTAGAGCCTCATGTAGTCGGCATGGAGGTAAGGGATGCCCAGTTGCTGGGCGTACCAGGCGGCCAGTTGGCTGCGGATGCCGGTGGATTCGGAGCCACCGTTGCCGGTCGAGGCGAACACGCGGTCGAACGTGCCCAGCAGCGGCTCGTCGCGAGGTGTGGTGACGGCAATGTCGCCCGCGCCGCCGTGATAGGGGCTGCCCTTGTCGCGGAAGCCGGTGTTGTAGATGACCCGGTGGTCGCTGCAGACCAGGGTGGAATCGCGATAGGTGTTGTCGAGGGCGTTCTGTCGGGCGTTGGCGGTGGCTCGGGTGAACCAGAGGTGATAGTGCGCAAAGGTGCCGAAGGGGATAGCGTCACCCCACCGCACCAGGCATTCCTCGGCCGGGGCGCGGGCGGGGAACGTGGCGGAGGCGGCCGGCGTGCCGGCATCGGTGGCGGTGATGCGGAAGGCGGCCAAGGTGCCGGCGGACTGGGCAGGCAGGATCGCCGAGAAGAGACCGTCTCCCGCCCGTTCGTCGCCCTGGGCGCCGTCGTCACGCATGATGACGGTGGACAGCGTCGAGGAAGGGTCGATGCGGTAGCGCAGTTGCACCTGGGCCAGGCGGTCGGGGTCTGAGACGCGGCAGGTGACGCGGACGGGTTCGTTGGCGGCGGGGAGGGGCGGGGCGTGGGCGACGTCGTAGATGGCGGGGCCGGCGTTGGCGACGAGGCGGCTATTGGGCAATCCCGGAGTGCCGAGGTTTGGCGGGACGGCCATATTGGCCGCCAGTTCGAGGCCGTTGCCGTGGAGTCGGAAGAGGATTTGCGGCCAACCGGCCAGCCACCGGACCTTGGCGCGGATGGTGACGGTGCTGTTGTTGGCAAGAGACGTTCGCAGGGTGTTGCGGAGCGTGTTGGGTCCGGTATCGCCGTCTCCCTGGCCGCGGACGTGGAGGCAGCGGGTGCCGCTGGCGGCACCTGTGGTGTCCACGGTCGAGGTGCTGTGATTGCCGCTGAAGACCCAGCCGGTCTGGCCGTTCTCGAAGTCGCCGTTGTTGACGACATTGGTGCTGCCGGCGCGGAAGACCTCGATGTCGTCGACGAGGCATTCGCCGCCGCCGAGCGACGCGACGTGCAGTCGGTTGGCGCTGCCGCTGCTGTTGTCGATGCGACCGGTGGTCTCAACGGTTGTCCAAGGCGCTTTCGAGGTCTCGTCGCTGTCGGCCCAGTTCGAGGGACGCAGGAGATCCGCGCGCGGATCGATCAGTTCGAGACTCGAGCCGCCGCCGTCGGCCCACTGACCCCAACGCCCGCCGTCGGCGTACGTGACCTCGGACACAACGATATGCGCCACATTGGTCTCGACGCGGCCGGTGGCATTTGTGGTCACGACCAAGTCGGGCTTGGCGAGGGCGATGCGTTCGCCGCGGTTGCTGAGCGAGCCCTGGAAGTCGCCGACACAGTTGGCGTTGTTCAGGTGCGGGTAATTCGTCCGGAGTCGCGCGGCGTTGCGGGCGACGACGAGGTAGCCGTTTGCCGGAAGGGTGACGCCGGCGGGGAACGTGTAATTGACGCCCTGGACGAAGCGCCAGCCAGTCAGGTCGAGTGGTGTTGTGAGCCGATTGTAGATCTCGATGAACTCGTCGTTGTTGTCGCCGGAGATCGGGTTGTACATCAACTCGTTGATGACGACGTCCTCGATGCGCCAGGGCGCGTTGGCGGCGCCGGGGGTGGGCTGTGCCAGGCGCCGGATTGTCGGGGCGCCGTCGGCGGAGCGTCCGCTCGAGACACCGTTTTCCTGTGCGCCGAAGCGGATCGCATCGAGCACACGGGTGCCGGCGGCGTTGATGAGGTACACGGTCTCGCCGCTCGAGTTCAAGGCAAAGCCGAGCTGGGTCTGGTCCCAGGCCAGAAAGCCCCGGGGTTCGATCCAGGTGCCTTCGGGGATGCGGAAGCGAAGTGCGTGGGGCCGGTCGGTCAGCACCATGTGCGAGAGGTCGACGCGATCGTTCGAGCGATTGTAGAGTTCGATGAAATCCAGCATGGGCTCGTCGGTGTGGGCGAGGAACTCGTTGATGACGATGCTGGTCTCGGGGGCGGGCATCGTCGGATCGGGTCCGCCGGGCGATCCGCCCCGGAATTCGCTGGCCGCCCAGGCGCGCGGGTCGGCCTCGCCGTAGCTGGGCCGGGCCAACACCAGCGAATGACCCGCGCCGTCCGCCGCGGGCCAGGATGACGCATCGGAGTAGACGGCTTCGAGCCGGATGGCATCAGCGTTGTTGCGCAGCCGAATCTTTCCGCCTTCGTTGGCGAGCGCGCCGGTGTAGGGACCGAGCACGTTGGTGATGCCGTACACGGCCCGGATGTCGTCCGGCGCCGCGGCGATGACCACCGTCTCGCCCGCCTGGAGACGGAATCCGGGTGGGAACCGGTAGCTGATCTCGCCGGACAGACGCCAGCCGGTGAGATCTTCGAAGACGGACCGGGCATTGTAGAGTTCGACGAACTCGAGGTTGCGTCCGTCGTCCCGCGGTGGGGGATGGTACATGATCTCGCTGATGACCATGCCCGTGGCGCGGCTCGAGGGGCCGATGGGCTCCTTGTTCAGGGCCGGGGCGCCGGTGGCGGTGCTTTCGGGGACGCCGGAGTCGCGGAAACGGGCGGTCGCCAGCGTTTGTTCGCTGTCGCTGGTGACGGCGAATCCGAGATAGACCTTCGGGGCCAGGCCGCTCAGCGTCGCGGACCCGAGCGGGGTCCATGTGCGGCCGTCGAGGCTGGCGTAGCCCTGGAGGGCGGTGCCGGTGCGCTGGAGGCGGAGCCAGGTGGAGGGGTGATTGACCGGGAATCCGCCGCGGGGGGTAGCGGTCGTGCTGTTGCCGCCAACGGTCGTCCGTGATTCGAAGAAACAGCCCAGTTGATGTGAACCGGCGAAGACGCCGGCAAAACGCGCGTTGGCGTCGAGGGTCTCGCGCGCCATCAAGCCGGCGTGCAGGAATGGGTCGCTGACCGTCACGGCCTCGATCCGGGTTTGGAAGTCGAAGTTGCCCGTCCGCTCTTGCCAGCCGAACTGGAACTGATCCGCCGTGCCGCCGATGGTCTTGCCGGCGCCGGTGACGTCAACGCCGCCGGGGACGGAGACGGTGGAGCCGGCCAGCGCGGGGGATCCGACATCCGTCGGAACGAATTCATTGACGGTGTAGGACGCCTGTGAGTCGGGGGCGATGACGTTGGGGGTTGCAGCGAGGTCGGTCACGCGGTTGACCGTGAGGGTGTGGATGTGGCCGTAGGTCATCGCGGAAGTGACGAGTTCGACCACTCGTGGGTCAGAGGTGGCGTTCACCGCCGTGACGACCAGGCCCCCGTCCAGGCTGTAGTTGGCGGGGTCGAGGGCAGTCGAATGCGCCACCGGCTCGCTGAAGGCGACTTCCAGCCGCGTCAACCCGAGATTGCGCACCCCCGCCAGCGTCGGCGGGGTGGTGTCGGGCAGGACAGACAGCACCGCCTCGTTGCTGACGGCACTGCCCAACGCGTTGGTGACAACGCAACGGAAGCGGACCTGGTGATCGCCAAGGCGCACCGGTCCGTAGACCAACTCGGGTTCGTCGGCACCGGCGATGGCAATCCCGTTGCGCTGCCAGCGGTAGGTGTAGAGTCCGACGGTCGAGAGGGTGATGCTGAAGCGGGCGAGGTCGCCCTCGATGACGGTGGTGTTGGTGGGGTGTGAGGCAATGACAGGCGGGGTGAAGCTGATGCCGTAGGGCAAGAGGTTCGTGGCGACGATGGGCGCCTGATCGGTTCCGTCAGGCATCAGCCAGCGAACGGCGAGATTATCTCCGCCGCCGCCCTCTTTCATCAGGGCAGCGATGTAATACGGTCTGCCGGCGATCAGATTGACAGGGCTCGATCGCTGGTTGGCTTCTTTCTCCCACTCGCGAGAGGACGTCCACGAGTTGACTGAGGCGATGAGCCGGGCTCTGGCCGGGCTCTCGTCCGAGCTGAGAAAGAGCGCGCCGTTGTCGTCGCTGGCGATCCAGAACGTATAGGCGCCGGTGCGGGGCGGAACGACGTAGCCATGCATGCGCTGGCCGTACTGATCGAGAACGTCGGTCGGCGCCTCAAAAAGATCGGTCACGTAATTGGTGCTGGTGGGTTGAGCGGGGTAGGCGGGCGCATTGGTCAACGCGGCCAGATCGTTTCCCGGGATGCCCTCCCAGACTTCGCGCAAGATGCCATAGGCAGGCGCGTTGGCGCCCAGCGCGATCACCGCGCCCATGGCCAGACAACCGAGGATCGAGAGACATTTCACGGCATTGAAAGCCCGTCTGCCGCGCAGGCGGATGAAGTGTTGCTGTTCATCGTGTACGGCGCAAACATACCAGACGGCAGCAGCAAGTCGCAAGCCAACGCGTGTCCCGATGTCGTTTCGGGGGGCACAGGAACAGCCCGAGGGCGGCCCGTCGCGCGGAGCTGCCTGTTGCAGGACGTCGTCCTTGCATTGGCCTTTGTGGACACCAACCGGTTCGAGGCCCTCGCGCCGAATGAAGGCGTGGATGGATTCGAGGAACGACCTGGTCATGTCGGCGGCCTGCTTGGTCGAGGCCAAACGATGGCCGAGGCAACCGCGACAGAAGGCAGCGATGCCTTGCTGCTCCACCGGCTGTGGCGCTGTGTCAATCGTATCAGTGAGACTCCTTTGCCGGGCTTGACAACAGCCCACCCCATCTCCTCCAATGCCGGCCGATGATGAGCAACGCTTCCGACCTGCTTCGCGCGTCGAGAAGCAGATTCCACCCCCAGACCACGAAACACAGACCTGCAGGCGTCCTATGAACCGACAATCGAGCGTTTCCCGCCGGTCCTTCCTCAAGGCCGTAGGCGCAGCCGGGCTCGGCACATCCACGCTGCCTGCCTGGATGCCAAGCCGGGCCCTGGCCGTCGCCGGGGCCAACCGCAGACTGAGCCTGGCCTTGATCGGCTGCGGCGGCCGGATGGGCGAGATTCTCGGCTCGGCCCTGCAACAAGGCGACCAGGTCGTGGCCATCTGCGACGTGGATGCCCGGCAGATCGCCGCGTTGCGGAGGAGTTTCGCTGCCCCGCTCGAGCGGGTCAAGGTGTACGAGGACTACCGGAAACTCCTGGACACGGAGAAGTCCGTGGACGCGGTGGTCATTGCTCCCGGTCAGCGCTGGCATGTCCCGATGAGCAAGGCGGCGATGCTGACCGGCAAGCACGTGTTCTGCGAGAAACCTCTCGCCCATAGCTGCGCCGAGGCGCGCGAGATTCGCGAAATCGCAAGCCAGAGCCGGGTGGTCACCCAACTGGGCACCCAAGGCGGTTCGACCGACACCTTCCGCCGCAGTATGGAGGTGATTCAGGCTGGTCTCTTGGGCCAAATCCGCGAGGTCCACTGCTGGATCACCCGCACCTTCCCGCCCAGCTCACCGGTGGACATGAACGCCGACCCGATTCCCGAAGGGCTCAACTGGGACTTTTGGTGCGGGCCCTCGCCGCTGTTGCCGTTCAAGCGCTATTACATCGCGGCACCGGGCGCGGTCGGATGCCTGCACTGGGGCCGTTGGCTGGCCTTCGGTGACGGGCATCTCGCAGACATGGGCGCCCACGGGCTGAATCTGCCGTATCGGGCTTTGAAGCTCGGCCCACCGTTGCGGGCGTCCGTGCACATCCCGGAGCCACTCAAGGACAGCTACCCATCGGCCAGCGACTTCCGTTGGGATTTCGCCCCTCGTGAAGGGTTCGGTCCGGTGAGTGTGTGGTGGCACGATGGCAGGAAGGCCGGCCCGCCCGAGGAACTGGGCAAGGAATTGCTGCCCACCTTCGGCAAGGTGCCTGACAACGGCGTCCTCTTCGCCGGCGAGAAGGGCATTCTGTACTCGAATGCCTGGGGCGTAGGCGGCGTGGTCCGGCTCAAGGGCGAGGCCGACTGTCGCGGCGTACTGGATCACGAGGCGGGCAAGCCGTTGCCCGTCACGCTCCCGCGAACGAAAGATCACATGCGCGAATGGCTCGATGCCTGCAAAGGGGAGGGGCAGACTTTCCAGGGCTTCGATTCCTCCGCCCCGATGGCCGAGGCGGCCTTGGTAGGCATAGTGGCCATGCGCCTGGGCCGGCCCGTCGAATGGGACAGCGAGGCGCTCCGCGTCAAAGGCATCCCGGAAGCGGAACCGCTCGTCCACCTCGAACACCGGAAACAGTGGCTGTAGGTCGAGCACCGCGCCCTCAAGCTGCTACAGGCTACTGACATTTTGGCGATAATTCGCGAGTGTCGAGGCAATGTATTGCGTTGATATTCTGTGAGTTGCGCACGGTCAGGCGCTGCTCAGTCAGCCCGGACCATGCCTCAGTGATTTTGGACGCATACCCGCTTTCCCGGGCGGAGTCTAGACCAACCCGAGCACTCTTTTCCCGAGGCGTTTACGGCGTCGGGGATTAGGCAGTGAGCCGAACAATTCCTCCGGGCTGAGCCGTTGCATCTTCCGGAGTGTGCGCTGGACCGTGCGCCAGTTGAAGATGGCTTGCTTGAGCCACTGATACTGCTCCTGGGCGGCTGCAAGTGCGCACGTATGCGACGCTGCTCTGGCAACTGTTGCGTTCGCTCATTGAAGGCGCCCTAGATGGCCTCGTTCGCCAGTTGAGCCGCAGAGTCATCAACAAGGTCAGCTCCGGCAGTCGATCCCCGATCTCCCATCTCCGATCTCCCATCTCCGCGCTCTCTGTGCCTCTGTGGTTGATCCCCCTCGCTGAATGTCACCGTGCGGAATGAACCACAGAGACGCCGAGGACACAGAGAAGGCCATGGCCGGGCAATCTGTGTTCCGCCCCGAATCTGTGAGGGACGGACTCCACACCGATTCAGGACGGAACACAGATTAATCCCGGAGAGTGACCGGCTGCGACCTCCGGAAACAGCCCTGTTTCGAAGGCCCGCAAGCTCCACTCGACTACGCGCTAAACCCTCTACCCCGCAGACACCAATGGCCGACTGCACCCTACTGACCCGTTTCCAGCCGCGAAAGAACACAAGGACCACAAAGAAGTGAACGTGTCGGCTTTGCGTTCTTTTGGGGCTAAAGACCTCCCCCGCAAGACAAGCCGCTTCAACGGAGGTGCGTTGCGAGTCCTCGCGGCCATTGATCAGGGGGTGGGAGGCTTTCTGGAGGAGGCGCTCCAGATCAGCGCGCCGCAGGTCGCCGTGCAATTGCAGGCCGAAGCATTAGGCTATCTCTGATTCGCCCAGAACGGCGAAATTATCGCCAAAATGTCAACTGTGACCATTTGGCCAGCCAGCAGGGTGAGGCTTCAATGCTCGCGTCCCAGCGGACTGCTGTCACACGCCGCCGCAATGGGCGCACCGATTTCGAGCCCGTAAAACACGGGGTCTAGGTTGTGAACCGCCGTGTTTCCCGGGGCGCCGGTTCCGAAGTCAGACCAACTGCGACACAGCAGCCATTGCTAACAGCAGGAGCGCGATCGGATGCCTCACACCGCGTCGAGTGACCAACCGTTCTGGTAGTCGGCGTGCAATTGCCGGTTGGCGTCGGGCGAATTGCTGAATTGCCCCTTGGCGGCGTCCCATTCCAGCAGCTTGCCGGTGCGGACGGCGATGTTGCCCAACAACACGATCTCGGTCAGCAGCTCGGCCCAGTTGAAAATGCAGCCGGCCCGCTCGCCTCCGCAGCAGGCCTCGGCCTATTCCCCCCCAGGTGCCTTGGCGGCGCGGCAGGGTGCGCGGCACGATTTCAAGGCTCTTGCCCTGCGCTTCGGGAAACACTTGAAGTCCAGCCCAAGTGTGGAGCAGCGCCCCTTCTCGCCCACATACAGCATCCCTTCGTCCGGTAGCGGTCGTCCTTCGAGGTGCCGCGGCGTGGCAGGCCGCAATCCGCCGTCGTACCACACGGCCCGCAGCGGCGGCTGGGCGGCCCGCGCCGGGAGATCGTAGATGACTATGGAAGCCAGAGGGGCAGACTCGGCGAACACCCGAGTGGCGGAAGCATAGACCCCCGCGGGCGAGCCAAGCTGCAACGCCCGGAAGGGGGTGTTGAAATGATGACACCCCATGTCGTCGAGCGCACCAGAGCCGAAGTCCCACCAGCCGCGGAAATTGAACGGGTGATAGACCGCCTGGATGCCGGGATTCCATTCCTTGAGGTTCATCTGCGTCAGCGCGGGCGAGTCCGCCGGCCAGTTTCCCTTGAACGGCCGAACCGCTGCCGGCCCCAGCCAGAGCTTCCAGTCCAGGTCTTTCGGCACCGGATCCTCGCCGGGCGGGCGCGTCATGCCCTGCGGCCAGACGGGCCGATTCGACCAGGCGTGCAGTTCGCGCACGTCGCCCAACGCTCCCGAGGCGATCCATTCGCAGGCGCGGCAGGCTGGTTCACTGGTATTGGCGGCGGCGGTCACTTGTGTGGCCACGCCGGCTTCGCGCGCGGTCTTCACCACCAGCCGCAGCTCGTGCATGGTTCGCGTCAGGGGTTTGACACAACAGACGTGTTTGCGGCGGCGCAACGCGGCCAGAACGATGAGCGCATGCGTGTGATCCGGTGTGCCACAATAGACCGCGTCGATCTGGTCGCCTTCAGCGCGCCGTTCACTTCCATTCGTGCTTCGGGTACTTGCGCTGGAGTTCCTGTTTGATGCGGGGGTAATGGTCGCGCCAGAAGCCGGCCAGATCCTGCGTGATTTGCACCGGGCGCATGCTGGGAGCCAGGATGTGCACGACCACCGGCACGCGGTTCATGGCGATGCGGGGCGTCGCCTTGACTCCGAACAACTCCTGGATGCGGAGCGCGACAAAAGGCGGGCCATCCGTGACGTAGGTGACTTTGGGTGTGCGGGCGTTGGACAGCGTGAGCCGTTCGGGCGCATGTTTGTCGAGCAGGGCCTTCTGGGCGGATGAGAGCCAGGCTTCGATCACCGGTCTGACCCGACGGTCCTTGAGGTCCTTGAACGAGATGGCGCCCAGACAAAGCTGCTCGATGAGGTGGGATCGGTCGTCTTCGGTGACAGGGGGCAGTTGAAGCTCAGGACACCAGCGGGAGAGCAGATTCAGGCGCAAGAGCCACTGGTCCACATGATGATCCCAGTTCGGCAGCGTCAGCCGCCCCGCGGCGACTTCCGCTGCCAGCAACCGCGCCGCCGGTTCCGCGGGAGGCGGCTCGAGCCGGCGGATTTCGAGGGGGAGATCGCGGAAGCGGAGTTGGTCCTGGGCGACCACGCGGCGAGCCGTGGCGTCGTACTCGACCTTCACCTCGCTGCGGATGTCTTCCGGGAAAAGGTCGCGCAGCCAATCCGCTTCGATGGCCGTGGCCAGGGACAGGAGCGTTTTGACCGTTTGGTCGGAACCCCCGATCTCGCTGACCTCGGCGGCGACAAACAGCGGGCTGTCCTGCACCGCGCTTTCACGAGCGAGGACGCCGCGGCGTCCGTGGACCAACTCGCAGCGCAGCGTGCCGGTGTCCAGGCGGCGGGCGACGCGGTCCGAGAAGCCGATCAGGATGCATTTCTGGAGCGCTTCGTCCGGGACGCGGCGCGGCTCGACATCCAGGCCCTCGTCCTTGGCGATGCGGAGGAACTGGTCGAGCAGCCGGCCGATCTGGCGAGCCGTGACCGCATGGATGCCGGCGCGTCGACAGGCCTCGATGCTGCAGTTGTTCTTGGATGCATAATTCCATGCCCGCATCAGGACCCAGAAATCCGACATAGCGCGATCGCCAAACAGATCCTCGCGAAACGCCGCAACCTCGCGCCCGGGCCTGCGCAGAAGGAGATCGCGTCCTTGGGTCAATGCGGCAACGAGACAGGCCTGGTAGACGCAGCCGTACTGTCCGGCGGCCAGGAGCATCCGGGAGTAACGGGGATGGATCGGGAATGCCAGCATCTTGCGTCCGACGGGGGTGATGTGTGCGAGTGGCGGCGCGCTGGCGGGCGGAAGAGGCGGTGCTGCGCCCGGCTGCGCAACTGCGGGGCAGGGCAGGGGAGCGGGTGCGGAATCCGGAATCGAGGATGGAGCGGACGCTTTCGGCTTCACGCCTATGGAACTGAGGGTGGGAGGCGGCTCGGCAACGTGCAGCGCGCCGAGGTCGACGAGGAGTTCTTCCGCGTGGGCAAGAGCCTGTTCGGACGGCGGTTCGAGCCAGCGAAACCGGCGGAGATCATCAACACCCGCTGCTTTCAGCGTGAGCACCACTTCCGCGAGGTCGAGTCGCTTGATTTCCGGCAGTTCGTGGGCCGGGCGTTCCCAGTGTTCGTCCAGGGACCAGAGCCGGGCGCAGGTGCCGGGGGCGGTGCGACCTGCCCGACCGGCGCGCTGGTCGGCCGACGCCTGGCTGATCCGCTCGATCAGGAGCGTGTTGATGCCGCGATGCGGTTCGTACCGGGGCAGGCGGGCCAGGCCGCTGTCGATCACCAGCCGGACGCCCTCGATGGTGACCGAGGTCTCGGCGACGTTGGTCGAGACCACGACCTTCGGGCGATCGTAGCGTGCGACGGCGGCGTCCTGGTCGCGCGGCGACAACTCGCCGTGGAGTGGCAGGAGCAGGTAACCTGCGGACTCGTGGGAATGGCGGATCGCTTCGAGTGTTTGGTTGATTTCGAAGCTGCCGGGCATGAAAACGAGGACATCGCCTCGGCCGCCGTTCCGCACGTAGTGCTCGAACGCCCCAGCGGCCAAATCCCAGACCGGGGGCGCCCCGGGGCCCGGTCGCCGCGGGAGGTATTGGATTTCGACCGGGAACATGCGGCCTTCGGAGCGGAGCACGGAACAGGGATGGAGGTACTTCTCCAGGGTCTTGGTTTCAAGGGTGGCCGACATCACCAGGATCAGGAGATCGGGCCGCCGCGCGGCCTGGAGATCGAGGGCGCGCGCCAGGGTGATATCGCCGTAGAGGTGACGCTCGTGGAACTCATCGAACACGAGCACATCCACGCCCGAGAGCAGCGGATCCTGCACCATCTGGCGCAACAGAATGCCTTCGGTGACGTACTTGATCCGCGTTTCCGGCTCGGCCACGTGGTCGAAACGAATCTGGTATCCGACCTCGCGTCCGAGTTCGGTGCCGCGTTCGCGGGCGACGCGGGCGGCCAGCAGGCGTGTGGCCAGGCGCCGCGGTTGCAGGATGACGACCTGACCGCTATCGAGGAAACCGTGTGCCAGAAGCATCTGGGGCACCTGGGTGGATTTGCCCGATCCGGTTGGGGCCTGAAGAACCAGGCGACGATGCGCGCGGCATTGGGCGACCAAGGCGTCTTCGAGTTCGTAAATCGGCAGGCGATCGGCCATGACCGGCTTCAAATACGGTTTCAGCGGGTGCCGGGAAAGCTCAATCAGGCCGGGTGCGACTCGAAAGCGTGGGCAAGCCATTGGGATGGTCGGATGGATCGCTGAGTGTCTCCGCCTTGACAATCGACAGCGGTCTGAACATCGTCGCATCGAAGTCCAATGCCTTGCCACGATGCCGTTCGGCCGATGCCGGCGGGTGGGCGGGGCCTGCCGACGTGGCATCCGAGAACAATAACAACAACAGCCAAGAGACGAGGAGACGACTACCATGTGTGACCAATGCACGCGACGTGAGTTCCTGGGGACCGGAGTTGCCGCGGGATTGATGCTATCGAGTGGCGGACTGGCGTACGCGCTGGCGTCGGAGGCGCCGATGCCCCAGCCACGGCGCAAGGCGCGTATCTGCGTCATCTTCACCGGCGCGCCGGGCCCGGCGGATCGCGGGTGGAACACTGACCCCGGGCAGATGGCGGCCATGAAGGCCAGGCTCGAGCGGGCGGAAAAGGAGTTGGGGAACATCGAGTTGGTGATCGGGCAATCGGGGAACGCCGAACAGACGGCGGCGCTGCTCAAACAGGCCGGGCCCAAGACGCCCGTTCTTGCGATTAACCTCGCCTGTTTCGCCCTGATCGGGGTGGTGCAGCCGATTCTCGATGGGGGGCATCCCATGATTGTCTTTTCGCTGCCGGCCAGCGGTCACGACTGGATGTATCCGCATCGTTGGCAGCGCCGAGGCCACCGTGTCACCCTCTTTCCCACCAGCGATTATGATGAACTCGAACGCGCCCTGCGCCTGCTCCGGGTTATCCCGATGCTGCAGCAGACCCGAATTGTGCTGTTCCCGCCGGCGCGGGGCACGGAACGCGCACAGTCGCCCGAGGAGGTGAAGAAGCGCCTGGGAGCCGAAGTGGTGGCCGTCGAGGAGAAGGCGTTCGACGACCTGATCAACGGGGCGGATGAGAAGGCGGTGCGCGCCGAGGCCGAGCGATGGACCAAGGAGGCCAAGGAGATTGTCGAGCCCAGCGCCGAGGACATCAACAAGGCGGCGCGCATCAGCGTGGCTTTGCAGCAGTTGATGGAACGCGAACAGGCCCAGGGCCTCGCGATCGGCACCTGCATGGGCTGGCTGCCCAAAGGCTTCCCCTGCCTGGGCTTCGCCCGCCTCCGCGACGTCGGCATCCCCGCCGCCTGTGAAGGCGACATGGACTCCTTGTTGACCATGCTTGTCTTTGGGTATGCGATCGATCGCGCCGGTTTTCAGGGCAACGCTACGTTCGACACGTCGCGCAACGTGGTGTGGACGGCCCACTGCACCGCTCCTCTAAAGATGGAAGGTGTCGCGGGCAAGCAATCTCCCTACCTCTTGCGCGGGCATTCCGAGGTCGGCGGCAGCGGCTGTGTTCCCGAGGTCCTCTACCGAGTCGGCCAGACAATCACCCGCACCAAGCTCGTCAATCTCGACACCCTGCTTGCGTCGACGGGCAAGATCGTCGAGGTGCCGTCGCGGTCGGTTCGGGCCTGCCGCACCCAGATCGTCACCGAGGTCCGAGATGCCGCCAAAATGGCCGCCAACTGGAGCAGCGTGCTCGAAACCGAAGACGCCATGACCTTGCTCCATCGCGTGGTCTTCTATGACGACCAGATGGACAACGCGCGCCACCTCTGCCGGCTGATGGACATGAAGCTGGTCGAGGAAGGCTGAACGGACTCGGGGCGGGCCGCCGATGCCAGATGAGCGGGTCTGCTGATTGCCCGGCGGCCGAGCCGCCCACGATCTTCGAGCGCCTGAGGCGCAACTTCGCGTTGCGCCTCAACCTGTGGCACGCCCTGATCTTCATCGCGTGCAATGGACTCCTGTTCCTGCTCGTATATTATGTGCTGGTTGCCGCGATCGAACGTAAGGAAAGCGAGGTGCTCGAAGCCCGCCTCAAGGAATACGCCCTCATCTACCAGAGCGGCGGACTGTCCGGCTTGCGCCGCTGGGCGGCCCAAAACAAAGAGACCGGCAAGCAGGCGCAGTTCTTCGTCCGGCTCGTTGACCGCTGGAACCAGCAGTTCGTCGTCCAGGTCCCCGATGAATGGGTCTCGTTCAGGGACGTCGAGACCGGCTGGGAAGGCTACCGACGCCAAGTCGGCGTGATCCGCATCCCGAAGGACACGGAACGCGATTTCGCGCTGGTATCGATGGGATTCGCCGATGGATCGCTGCTGCAGGTGGGGCGCAGCGCCAACAGCCGCAACACGCTCCTGCGCCCAGTCCAGCGCGCCTTCCTGCTCGCCCTGGGCGCGACCGTGCTGCTCGGTTTCACCGGCGGCGCCCTGCTCGCCCACCGCGCAAGCCGACCGCTGCGCCAGATCATCGCCACCGCCCGGTCAATCATCCAGACCGGTCAACTCGATGCTCGCGTGCCGTTGCGCGAGTCTCCCGACGAATTGAACGAACTGGCGCGCCTCTTCAACACCATGCTCGACAAGAACCAGGCGCTCATCAAGGCCATGCGCGAATCCCTCGACAACACCGCGCACGACCTGCGCACCCCGCTGACCCGGATGCGCGGCGTCGCCGAACTGGCTCTCCAGGACCCGGCCAACGCCGCCAAAGGCCGCGAGGCGTTGGCCGATTGCGTCGAGGAATCGGACCGCGTCCTGGGGATGCTCAAGGTGCTGATGGACATCGCCGAGGCCGAGGCGGGCATGATGTCGCTCCAGCGGGAGCACGTCGAGATCGGCGCGCTGCTTGCCCAAGTGATCGAGGTTTACGCGTTCGTGGCCGATGAGAAGCGAATCGCCGTCCATCGGGAGTTTGGCGAACCCCGGCACGTCTGGATCGATGCCAACCGCCTGCGCCAGGTGTTCGGGAACCTGCTCGATAACGCCCTCAAATACACACCTCAGGGCGGCGAGGTCCGAATCCGTGTCGATCACGACCCGCGCCATGTCATCGTCCGGGTCCGCGACAACGGCATCGGCATCCCGGCAGATGAGCAGAACAAGATTTGGGGACGGCTTTATCGGGGCGACAAGAGCCGATCCCAGCGCGGCCTGGGCCTGGGCCTGAGCCTGGTCAAGGCCGTGATCGAGGCCCACGGCGGGCGGGTGTCGGTCTCGAGCGAGTCGGGCCGGGGCTCCGAGTTCACCGTCTGGCTCCCCGAACTGACGGACGCAAAGAGAGCCAGTCGGCGCGGGCCCGGCGGCGCTGTTCCGCTTTGCGCGTAGCCGCGGATAGGCGGAAGCACAGACAGGCCGAAGCCCCCAAACCGAGTGGGACCTCGAAGTCGTTTTTCTTCTATTTTCGTCTTTCCAGCTCCATGCCCGCGGTTGTTTTATCGTGCCGCATGCACTCCTGGATGCCTTTTCTTCTGACCCTGGCGGCCTGCTCGGCAATGGCGGCTGGCGGCGATGTCGATGACCTGAGGCTGGTCCCGTTCCCGAAGGAGGTCCGCCGATTGGCTGGCGAGTTCGTGCTGGGACGCGCCCTTCGTCTCGAAGCCCCCGGGGCACAAGCTGAGGTGCTGGGGCGCCTGTTGAACGAGGAACTGCGGCGGGCCGGGATCGACCCCGTCCAAGTGCGGGCCCGGGGGATGCCCGGACCAGAATCCTCGACCGGTGAAATGGCTGGTAGCCATGTCAAGTTCCTGTGCTGCGTTAGAAGGGTCGAGGATTCTGCCGAGCGAGGCGCGGGAGAGCAGGGCGGGGAAACGGCGGGGCTGGTTCAGGAGGGTGAGGACCGTGTTGGTCAGAGACGCGCCTCGCTGGGCGACCGCCCGGAATCCTACGAGCTCGAGGTGCGGGGCGATGAAGTGGTTTGCGCAGCATCGGATGCGGCCGGCCTGCATTATGGTCTCCAGACGCTGTGCCAACTGATCCGCGCAAATCGTCGGGGGGATGCCTTGCCCTGCCTGGCGATCCGGGACTGGCCGTCTTTGCGCTGGCGGTGTTTTCAGGACGACATGACGCGCGGCCCCAGTTCGAGGATCGAGACGCTGCAATTCGAGGCGTCGCTCGGGTCCTTTCTGAAGTTCAACCTGATGACCTTCTACATGGAGTACCAGTATGCGTTCAAGAAGCACCCCCGGATCGGCCCGCCCGACGGCTCGTTGACGCCGGACGAGTTGTCGGCCCTGGTGGCTTATGCCAAACCGCTTCAGATCGACATCCTCGGCAATCAACAGTCGTTCGGACATTTCGGCCACATTTTGAAGCATCCGGAGTATGCGGCGTTGCGCGAGACCGCCGACGTCCTCACGCCGATGCGCGAGGAGACGTATCGGCTCCTGGGCGACCTTTACTCGGAGGTCTGCCCGCTCCTCCCGTTTCCGTGGTTCAACGTCTGTTGCGACGAGACCTGGGGACTCGGCACCGGTCCGTCGAAGGCATTGGCATCGGAGATCGGGGTCGGGGGTGTGTACGTTCGCCACATTCGCCGGGTTCACGCTTTGTTGCAGGAGAAGCACGGGAAACGCATGATGATGTGGGGCGACATCATCCTCAAGCATCCGGATCAGCTCGAACAGATACCCAAGGACACGCTGATGCTGACCTGGGGTTACGATGCCCGCCCCAGCTTCGAAGATCAGATCGTCCCCTTCGCCAAGTCGGGCTACGAGTTCTTCGTATGCCCGGGCGTGAACAACTGGAGCCGCATCCTGCCCGATTTCGGCGTCGCCATAACCAACATCCAGCATTTCGTCCGGGACGGCGTCAAACACGGTGCGCTGGGCATGCTCAATACCGACTGGGAAGACGACGGCGAAGCGATCAATGCGGTCAAGTGGCACGCGGACGCTTGGGCGGCCGAGTGCGCCTGGAACGGCTCCACGACCTCGATCGAGAGTTTCAATCGCCGCGTCGGCGCGGTGCTCTTTGGCGAGGCAGGCGATCATTTCGGCCGGGCGGTGGCCCTCTTGGCGCGGACCCATCGCCTGCGCGCGATGAAGGGGATGATGAACGCGCGCTTCTGGGAGGACGACTTTGCCCCCAAAGCCCAACCCGCAGCGATCGAATCGAGCGCGACGAATCTGCTTGCGATCGTGCGCCCCGCGATCGAGTGGCTGGAACGGTGCCGGGCGGAAGCGCGCTGCAACCGGCAGGTGCTCGATGCCGTTCTTTTCGGAGCTCGGCGGATGGAGTTGATCGGCCAGAGGATGCTCGATGGGCTCGAGGCGGCGAGGTTGTACGAGGCGGCCTGCTCGGCCAATGCCGGCGCGGAGGAGTTGGTACCGGTCGAGCGGCTCATTCGCAAGAATCGCGATGCACACGAGGCCCTGGGCCGGGCGTTTGCGTCCCTCTGGCTGGCCGAGAGCAAGCCTTATGCGCTCGATTGGACAATGCGCCGCTACACCAACACCGTGCAGCATTACGATGCCCTCCTGAGCGCCGTGGCTGCCGCCCGTGTCGAGGCCGCTGCCGGGCGCGGATTGCCCGCTCCGGACAGGATCGGGCTGGCCTTGCCTTAGGGTCTGCCGGCTCAGGCGATGGACTGGCTCGAGTCCGCGCTCAATCCGAAGCACTCGGTTACGGCGATCCTGCATGCGCTGCAGGCGCGGTAATGCGCTTCAAGGAGTCGCTGCGCGCGACACTCTGGCCGTCCACAAGCACCTGCAATCCGACGCCCCGGTCGTAGCGGGTCCCCGTCCGGTCGTACAGGATGGTCAGCATGCGTCCATGGTAACGCACGCCGTCGAGGCAGAAGTAATCCCACGTCCCATCCGACACGAGCGGATTGACCTCGATGATGTCATCGGGGCGTGGACGCAGGCCGACCAGGCCGGTGATCACCAAGTCGCAGAAGGTCGAGTGATTGTAGTCCTTGCCGCGTTCATCGGGCGGCTGGCGGCGTTGTTTGAGCAGAGTTCGAGCGATCCAGTCGCCGGTGTTGGGATTGAGGTTTTCGTCGATCCAGGGCTGGCGTGTCTCGATGCAGTCGAGGCGCACTTCGCCATCATTGAGAGCGCTGGGTTTGGCTGCGTCGATGTCGCTGAGGGCGCGCGTGGGCCCAGGCTCTGCCGGTTGCGGGGGGAGTTGGCGAAACCGGTGGCTGCGCAGATAGCACTGGAAGGTCTTCCAGTAGTCGGCTTTGCCAATGATGTCTTGGGAGTCGCGGTTGAGGAGGTTCGCGAGCGCGGTGAGCGTCACAGAGGTTGCCAGAGGCCAACTCGGGCCGTTCCACTGGCATTCGTGCCCTGCGTAGGCGACTGAGAAAGACGGGTGTCGTTGTTCGGCAGTTGTGGGACCGAACGGAGCGTATAGAAGCCATTGGAATCCATAAGTTCCCGCCAGGCAACCGACATCGCGGGTTCGGGGAGATCAAAGTACCAGGGGGTGTAGCCGTGCAGTCCGCGGACGTCGGCAAGCGTCGTCTTGCCGCGGGGCAGGACCTTGAAGAAGCGGGCTTCAGGGTCCCAGAGCTTTGTGAGCACCAGATGGCGGAGGGCGCCGGCCTTGGCGCGCCACGTTTGGGCGAGGTCGTGCTGATGGGCGCGTTCGGCGATTCGTGAGATGGCGACGGCGTCGCCGTACTGGTAGCTGTTGATCGTGGCCCGGCAGCTGCTGCCGCCGATCGAAACCTCCATGCCATCATTGCCGTCGTTTTGCCAGAACAGCCCGGTCTCGTCGAGATGGCTCTTTTCCCAGGCCTCGTAGTTGGCGATCAGGTCCGGCAGCAACTCCTGCGGGATGCGATCGTCGCCGAGGACCAGGCTGCGGGCGTGGATCGAGTCAGCGGCCCAGAAGCTGTACTTGCGCGGTTCGCCGCCTTTGCGGAACCAGAAAAGAGCGTAGTCGTCAAGGTATTGCGGCTCGAGGAGCCAGCGGCCCTCGTAGAAGTGGTGGCCGGCGGGGCAATTGATCGAGTTGTATTTCCCGGCCCAGGGCACCGGCGGCAGGAACTCCGTGATGATGAAACCGTCCGGTGTCTTCTTGATGTGCTTCCGATAGGTCCACCATCGGAAGTAGTAAACCTCTTCGAGATTCTTGTCCGCGCACTCGAACCGCGGGATGTTCTGCGACATCGACTGCCACGCCGCCGCGTTCCGGATGTGGTTGACGACCGTCTCGCGGTCGTTCCGATTGAACGACTCGACGTAATGTTGAAAGGCATCGGCCTTCAGGACTGGTTGGCCGGGTGTGGGGTCGGGCGACGCCTGGGCGAATGGTTCAGCCCCGTGAATCTGGGCCAGGACCAGGGCGATGAATGCAAGCCGGCACCAGGCCGGAAGCAGCGGGCGCCGTCGGTCGGGGCGATTCGTGGGTGGCTCGATGCCGGGTGTTCCGAGGGGCGTTGGTCCGGGTGCCGGCGCGGTATTCATCGCGGTTGATCAGACCGCCGCCGTCGGCATGAAACAAGGCGAATTCTTGACCCCTTGTCCGCAGCACAGAAACTCGAGTTGTCTGCAACGAGTCTCAACGGTCGGGGTTCTTGGGCGCACCCCCAGGATCGAGGAAATCCTCCCAAATCTGGGTGGCGGTGCGCATGCGGTTGAAAATGCGCAATTCATCGAAGGCGGCCACCGCGGCGCGGGCGTTGTCCGTTTCCGCCCCAATCGTCAGGAGCTGGTGCCGAACGAGGGCAGGTGGACGCCGTTGACCGCGGTGCGGATCACCTCACCGTTCTCGTAGAAGGCGAGTTCCCGGGTGGTTCCCCTCCAGGCAACAGCCAGATGATACCACTGCCCTTTTCGCCAGTGTGAACCGTCGAAGCCCAACCCGCGCTCGACATCGCTCTCCACGGCGGGCGTGCCTGGATCATCTCCCCATTGCGGGAACCGCAGGTTGCTCGCCCCGTCTTTCGAGATGAGCAGGCCGCGATTAAAGTTGTCGCCCGCTTCAAGGAACACGCGGACTTCTGTGTCTGTCCCGTCCCAGTCGGGCTGGACCCAGAATTCGATCGTGCCTTCGTCCGATTCGAGATTCTGGCTGATGGGATAACGGATATGGCCGGTAGCGTCCAGATAGACAGCCTGTCCTGCTTGGCCGGGGCGGTAGGAGGCGCCGCGATGCGACAAGGGCCTTTCGCCGTCCGTGCCGTCGAGGGTGCCATTAAACCTGAGCCACAGCAGGAGAGCCGTTTCGTCGGTGGGATGGGTTGCCCGGCAAAAGCGGGTGCGCCCTGTTGTGGTGCGATCGACGGCCACTGCGCCGGTGGCGCTCAGGGTGAGATTTGTAAGCAGTTGCCAGGGGGCGGAACCGGCCAGGACATCGGCGTATTCGAGTCGGCAGGACAGGCCCGACGCGCCATTGACCTGGAGCACAGGCGCGCGCGTGCCGGCCTCCAGGGCGATATCGACGGACAACGACTCCGAGGCGATCACGGTGCTGTCGGCACACAGCATGAAGAATGAGACGGCGAGGATCGCAGGGGTGCGCATGGAAAACCGTTGAACCCCGAGGCGATTCTTCGAACAACTATCCATGAGCGGATGCTGGCGAACACGGATTGACTGTCAACAGCGAATGCCGGGCAGAACACCGTGCAAAACCGCGCCATGTCGCAGTTCGGGCCGGGGAGCCTGTGCACCGCTCCCAGATCGAGATTTCCGTGCCGCTTGGAAGGCCGTTCTCCGATGGCACGGTTTGCCATTCTCAAGGGCGCGTTCGCCCCGATCGTTCACAGGCTCCGCGCTGAACCTGATCCGGGCTAATCCGCATTTGCCCACATTTTGGAGTTTTCAGCTTCGCCGTCGTCAGGAGTCCATGAAATATGCCGGTTAGTTGTCGACGCGGAGGCGGTAAAAGCGCTGCGCGGCCAGGTCGGTGTCAATCCAGGAAGCCGAGATGCCCGATGCGGGTACAGTGGCGATCGTTGTCCAAGCGGCGCCCTCGCCCAGTGCGGAGGCGCGTTCGACGCGATAGGTGACGCCGGGACTTGCTGTCCAGCGCAGTTCGAGTCGGTCGCCCAGCCAGAGGACCCCGGCCCGCGGTGCAGCCCACTCGATGCGCGTGACCGCATCCGGCACCGACGGCACGGTTTCGCGTCGTCCGACGCCGTCCACGGCCACGCTGTAGAACGCGTAGGAGCCCCCGAGTTGCCCGGAGAACCGCGCACTGGTGTCCGAGGTCTGGCTCAGCCACAGCTCATAGGGGCCGCCGTCGCGGGCCACGTAGATGTCGTAGCCCGCCACGCCGGAGCCTTCATCCTGTCCACTCCAGGTGAGGATGAACTCGCTCCAGGCCTCAGCCGGAAGGGCATGGACAGCACTTGCGGGAGGCAGGGCGTCGATGGTGTTCACGTAGAGAGGCGTGAGGATCGGCGCGTTGACATCGAAGACAATGGACGCAGCGTTGGTGATCGTCGTGCCATGGGCGAGCCCGGGGCGGAGCCGGGCGCTGAACCGGACTGATCCCTGGCCAACTCGATTCGCCTTGTTCGGCGGGAGGAATCCGGCGAAAGGGTCTTCCGGCGCACTGCCGGTCACGGGGTCGACAGAGACGACACGCCAGGAGAGCAGGCCGGTTGCCGGGCTGAAATCGGCACTCACCCGCACGGGATGGGGATCGGTCGCGACCCTGGTAGTGGTCTCGAAATGCTGCAAGCCGGGATTGATCGTCATGTCCAGGTTGTTGAATCGAATGTCCCCCAGTTCGACCGTGGTCCAGTCGATCCGGGGATCGAGCGCATCGGTGACGACAACCTGTTGCGCCGGGGCGGTGGCTGTTGGGACGTTTTCAAAGTCGATGGTGTAGGCGAGGGTCTCGCTCCCGGCAATCCAGCGCGCCGACCCGGAGCCGGTCAGACCGCTTTTGTCGTTCGGATCGGCCGAACCAACCACCCGGATCGTTTTCTTGCCGAGACCGGTGTAAGGGACGGCGCACTTGACCTGAAGCCCGCCCAGCGGAACCCAGGGATTCAGATAGCCGCCCATGAAGATGGTATCGAGGACGCCGATGATCGTCGAGGGATTTGCCAGGTACCAGCGCGGGTCAATCTGCCATTTGTCCGCTCCCACCTTGACCATCGGGATCACGCCCGGATAGAGAAAGTTGTCCACCATGTATACGCGGCTCCCGTCGGGTGAGGTGAGGAGGACGCTGGTGTGACCGCCGGCGAGATTCTTGGTGATGACGGTAATCCGCCAGTTGACCATTGGATTCCCAGGGGCGTCAGCGGTGTAGTAGAGTTGCTCCTGCAGATGGAGCGCGGCTTCATAGCACGCATGCCCCTGCTTCCACCGCATCGGCGCGAAATCGTACGGGTAATAGACCCAGGCCACCCGCAGGGCCTCGTTCAGGGCGGCCCGATCCTGGTCGGGAATCCCCGGAAACACGCCGGCCAACTGCGCGCCTCCGCGCCTCATCGGTGCCGGCGCGACGCCGGACGCTACGGCCTGGTTCGCATGCACTCCTCCACCGGCCGCAGTCAGGTTGGCGCAACACGCGCCTGCAGTAGGAATCAACGTGGCGACCTCGACAAACGAGTCGTTCGACACTTCGCCCGCCACGAAACCAAAAATCGCTTTGCCGGTCTGGCCCGGGCGCAGCGCCGGCAACGTCAATGGGGTCAAGGCAATCCAATTGCCGGATTCGACGGTCGTTACGCCACGTCCGACGAGACCTTCGGGGACCGGCTCGGGCCGGAACTGGGGGCCGGGATGCACATCATTGAACGCTGAGAAGCCAGACAGGAACAACAAGGCGCCGTCGATGTCGTTGCCTCCGTTGTTGCCGTAGAACACCTCGTAGCTTGCGCTGGTTTTCACCCGGAGGACATCCTTGCCGACAATGTCGGCCCAGAGGTGCGAGCCGAAACCCGTCTGCACCGAGACCGAATCGGGCAGGGTGGCTGTCAGTCCGCCGTCGCTCACGCGCAGGTCATAGACGCCTTGAGTCAGGCTGGTGGCATCGAAAGTCGCGTGCACCAACGTCGAATTCGTCCAACCGACAGACGTCGCCGGGTGTGCGAGGCCGTCTTGCCCGACCAACGCGACGGTGACGGCGGGGCTCAACTGGCTGCCACGCATTTCGAGCGTGGCATGCCCCGCATTTCCGATGACGGTCGGAGTCACCTGATCGAGTCCGAAACCCGCGACCTCGGCCATGATGGCGAAATCCTGCGCTCCATTCGGCAGGGAGCTGGCGATGGCCAGCACGTAGTAGACCGACGGAGCGGGTGCCGCCGCCACGACGCTCGAATCGGCCGAGTTCACCTCGAGACTGCGTGAATCGAATCGCAGACGCGTCGGCACGTACCCTCGGGCGAGGTAAAGCTCGGTGGCGCCGTCCGGCGCAGCCAGGTCCAATCCGACGGTCACATCCTGCTGGCTGGCGGGGACGAATCTGAACCAGTGCGGTTCAGCCGCTGTCGTGAATCTGCCTGTCAGCGAAGGCCCCCCGACGGTCAGTTCCGGAACCGTCAGTGCCGTGGCGAGAAGGGCGTCGGCCGTGTTGTTCGTCCAGTTCCGACCTTCGAAGACCTCCCCTCGAACATTCGCCCGTACCTGCCAGCGCCAGGAGCCTTCGAGCCCGCCAGGAACACGCACAACAGCGGTGCGGGTGACCGCTTGATTCGGTCCCAGGTTGCCCTGCGACACGACCTCTGCCGCCAGCGAGGATTCGCCCAGTTCGACCGCGGTGGGTGTTAGCCAGACCTGATCGTGCCAGGCTCCCGCGTAGCTTCCGGCGCCGGCATTCAAGAGGCGCCACGAGAGCGTCGCCCACGTTCCCGCCTCGGCGGTGGTGGGTCCGGTGACGTCCCTGACCACCAGGTCCATTTGCGACTCCGCGGTCTCGACAAACTCGCAGGCTCCCATATCGGCAAATGCACCGTCGGGAGTGGCGATGCCGCTGTTGGGCGTGCGCGGATCATCGTAGCGCGGAGCGCCCCACTGATCGGTCAACGTGGCAGCCTGCCCATCCGCGGCGTCAATGACGGGCGAGAGGTGGCGCAATCGGTAATCGCCGTTGTCCGGCTCCTTCATGCGCGGGTCGACCGAGATGTTCCCGTCCCGTCCGATGGGGTTGTCGCCGCCAATGAAGTCCTCGCCGCTGGCGGACCAGACGTTGCAGTAGCGCAAGGTCCAGTTTGGACTGAGACGGGTGTCGATGCCGGTGACGCGGTTGCGGCTGAAAACGCAGTTGACCGCGTCCCAACTGCCGCCATGACCCCAGAGAGCCGTGCCGTGGTTGTCGAATGTGCAGTGCACGAGGTGGAGTGCCGATGTGCCGTCGACGGTAACGCCCCGATCCGCGTTGGCGATCACACAGGACGTCAATGTGGTCTGGCCACCCTCGGTCTTCACGGCCTCGAATGGCGCATCGCGCAAGACACTGTTTCGGACAGTCACAGTCGCATCGCCGGCAACACGCAGTATTCCCGCGGCCTCGTGCGTCCCGCTGGGCGTGCCGCCGCCGTACAACATGACGGCGTGTTCGATCGTCGCCTCGGCTCCCTCGATGAACAGCCAGCGCCAGTCGCCGGCGTCGGGAGTCGTTTCATCCGCGTCCCCGTTGTCATCCCCGCCGTAAAGATCGTCGCGGATGGACGTGAACACGACCGGCTCGGCGACCGTACCCGCGACATCGAGCGCCGCGCCCGAGGCGACGACAAGGCCTTTCATCAGATCGAACTTCACAATCGCCCCCGCCTCGATGGTCAGCTTCGCGCCGGTGGGCACGGTGACATCGTCCAGGACCAGGTGCAGCAGTCGGCCATCCCAGACCTCGTCCGCGGCGACCGCGCCGGCATGCGTCACCCGCGCAAAGGCCAGTTCGGTGAACCCATTGTGCAGGAACTCGGCTTCGGGGTTGAGTCGCAGAGTCCATTCCCCCCGCCGGCCCATCGTGGTATCCGCGTCCAGGTTGGTGTCCCCGCCCACCGTGTCGTCGGCGAGCGAGGTGAACACCACCGGTTGGCCGTTCAGACCGGCAGCGTCGAGCGTGCCGCCGGTTTCGATCTCGAGTTCCGCACCGTCATCGAACTTGACCACCGCGCCTGGCGCGACGGTCACGGTGACGCCCGCCAGAATCCGAAGCGGGCCGCTGACCACGTGCACTGAACCGGCCGACCAGGTCTCACTGGCGGCAATAACGCCTCCGTGCCAGGTCACGCCGTTGTTCACCAGGATGTTGCGGGTGAGTTCGCCGACCCGGCCTTCCCCTTCATCGAAGAGCGTCAGGCGCAGGACATACTGACTGTTCGCCATCGTGGACGTCTCCCAATTCACCGCGCCGCTTACCGGCAGGTTGTCGCCGATCAGGATGGTCTCCGCCCCATGCACCGCCTCGATGCGCGCCCGGTGATGCCTCGCACTGACGCCGACGACGCTCCAACCGATCGATTCCGTTGCGTGAAAGAGGTTGCGGTTCGGGCTTAGCCAGCGCGAGTAGGGTTGACTGCGAATCACAACGCTGCCATCCCCGCCGCTCGTGTAGCCCGCGCCTCCCGCCGCCGTGATGTGGTCCAAAGGCATCAAGTTCCCACCCCAGCAATACACGGCGACGCGTCCGCCTCCGCCGCCTCCGGAGATGCCCGTTGAACTGCCTCCGTCAACACGGATGCCACCCGCGCCCTTGAGCAGCCGGGTGCTGATGAGGATGCCGCCGCCGGAGCCACCCCCCTCGCGTCCACCGTCGCCGTTGGCACTGACAACGCCATCGATCTCGAGGTCCTCCTCGATCCTCAACTCCAGCCAACCTCCGCCATGGCCCGCCGGGACGGCTTCAAAGGTCCCGCCTGCCGAACCCAGGTCGAGCGGAAGCTCCGCCAGGCCGTACCCGCGACTGGGCAGATTGTCTCTGCCCGCACCACCGCTGCCGCCGTAGGCTCCGCCGCTCGATCCACCCTTCTGACGCGGGCTCCACCAACCGGGGGCGCCGCCGCCTGGACCCGCGCCCGCTCGGTTCAGCGCCGCCCGATAGCCCTGCCCGTCGGCGGACAGACGCGAGGTCGTGTCCACGCGCGCGAAACCGGCGTCTACGGTGGCGCCGATTCCCATCCAAGCATGATCGATTCGTCCGGTGTTGTTGACGCTCTCGATGAGGACGGTGGAACCGTCCAGGACATCGAAGGCCTGTGCCACGCGCAGATGTGCTCCTCCGCCCAGGGTGAGCGTGCTTGCGTTGGTTACGGTCAGCGAGGTCGCCACCTCGATGACTGCGTTGTTCCCAACGACCAGCCGACCGCCCTCGGCCACCGTGATCGCCCCGAAGGCCTGGCGGCTGTCTGCCGCCAAGACGAAGCGATCGAAGACCTCGAGGTGCGACCTTGGAACCTGCGTGTCAAAGAAGGCAATCGTGCCCTTCTCGCCGGCAGGTTCTTTGGTGCCGCCCCGGACATCGCAGTTCGCCAACCCCGCGAACTGGTTGGTTGCGCAGTAGACCGCGATCCGCCCGCCGCCACCGCTGCCTGAACCTGAGCCCTCGCCGCCGTGAGCCTGCAGCGAACCGTTCCCGGCGAGCAGGCCCGTGACAATCCAGACAGACCCGCCCGCGCCTCCCCCCGCCCAACCGCCCGTCGAGGCGCCGTTGGCACTGATTACTCCCTCCAGTGTCAGCCCCTCGGCCACCTCCAGGCGAATCGCGCCCCCACCCGATGCCCCGACGCCGTCCACGCCTCCGCCCCCGGAACCGAGGTCTGCGGGCTCGGTCGAGGACCCGTGCGTCATGCCTGGTGGATTCGCGAAGCCGTAGCGATCGCCCTCCCCGCCTTGGCCGCCATGACCGCCCCCGCTGGCGTTGGGGCCGCCCCACCAACCGCGCCGTCCTCCACCCGGGCCGTTCCCGTTTTGGTTGGCCCCGGGGCAGGTGTAGCCCTGGCCGTCGGCGGTGATACTCGAAGTCGAGTCCACTTCGACGCTCTGAGTTGCCAGGCGCACACCCATTCCTTTCCAGGCGCCATCGACTTGGGCGCTGGTGTTTCGGCCCAGGCAGCGAACGGTCGAGTTGCTGACGACTGTGAGCGGGCCGTTGACTTGAGCGCAAGCGCCACCGGCCAACTCGACCGCGGCCCCCTCGATGGCGGTCATCGCCGATACAGCCAGGTTGGTGCCGGCAAAGACAAACGTGGCGTGCGTGTGCACCTCGACTCGGCCAAACACGTGGTCGCCCGCGACCGTGAGCCGACACCCCACCACAGTCAGATCGAGGGTGTCATAGGTGGCGTCGCCGGCGGGGATCGCCGTGTCCGAGGTGAACGTGGCGCTCGCGGCACCCCAGAGTTCGGCGAGAACGAGCCAGACAGCAAGGCGTTTGGTCGCCAAGAGGAGAACAGTCTGCATAGTGGGGAGATGTGTATCGTTTGAGGCTGGCTCAGCGCCAGTGACCGAAACGTGCCTGAAGGCAGGGGGACAGGTCAAGGCCAATCAGGCACCTTCTTTTCAGGACCCGATGGGCGATTCGGCGCGCGGTTTCCCTTGAATCGCGGGGCGATATCGGCGAAAAGACATGACATCAGGCGCACATTGCGGTGCGACAACTTACGAATCGTCCATAGACTCGAACATGAACACCATCACCTCGCTTAAGATCGTTAAGGGCAACACCAAAGCCAAAGCTGAAGCTGAGCTGTCGCGAACCGGCGGCCTGCTGCGGCTGGCACCCAACTGGGTGCCGCGCTCATTCCTTCAACCCGGACTGCGGATCAAACTGCACCCGGACGATACGTACGCCTATGGCGCCAACCGCGGCGGGATCGACGAACGCTGGTTCGGGTCGACAACCGAGGCCGCCAACGAGGGGCGCGTTCCCGACGAGGGACTGAGCTACTGCGTGGTGGGCAAGGAACGCTTCACCTTGCGCAAGGCGGTCGAGGACTGTGGGGCTGCGATTGTGGGGAAAGACATCTGGAAGAAGTACGGTCGCTGGCCGGTCTATTCGAAGTTCTTCGACAACATGGGGCCGATTCCCCATCACATGCACCAGTCCGACAAGCAGGCGAAACTGGTCGGGCAGGAAGGCAAGCCCGAGAGCTACTACTTCCCGCCTCAACAGAACAACGTTGGCAACAATTTCCCACACACCTTCTTCGGACTCGAACCGGGCACGACCAAGGACCAGGTTCGCAAGTGTCTCGAGGATTGGAACAAGGGCGACAACGGCATTTTGGATTTGTCGAAGGCGTACCGGCTCAAGCCCGGCACCGGCTGGCTGGTCGGGCCGTGCATCCTGCACGCCCCGGGCAGCTTCTGCACCTACGAGCCGCAATGGGGCAGCGACGTGTTCGGGATGTACCAAAGCATGGTCGAGGGCCGTTATGTCCCGTGGAGCCTCCTGGTCAAGGACATGCCCAAGGAGCGCCACAAGGACCTGGACTGGATCGTCGACCAGCTCGATTGGGAGGCCAACGTCGATCCGAGCTTCAAGGACCATCATTACCTCGAGCCGGTGCCCGTCGCCGACACCCGGAGCGAGGGGTACGTGGACCGCTGGATTGTCTACGGCAAGGTGCATGGCAAGCAGTGTTTTTCGGCCAAGGAACTGACGGTGGATGCGGGCGTGAAGGCGGTCGTCAAGGACAATGGCGCCTACAGCCTGATTTGCGTCCAGGGCGTCGGCAAGATCAACGGCCAGCCGCTCAACAGTCCGAAACTGATCCGGTTCACCGAATTGACCGAGGACGAGTATTTCGTGACGGCTGACGGCGCCCAGGGCGGCGTGACCTACGAGAACTGCAGCGAGACCGAGCCGCTCGTGATCTTGCGCTATTTCGGGCCTGAAGTGAATCCTGAGGCTCCGGAGCTGGGGGCTTACCGGAAGAACAAGTTTTGATCCGCCACGGGGCGCCGGGCGAAGATTTGGCCGATGACGTCTTCGATCGGGACTTCCTGAATATCGATGTCGGCGACGGGCAGTTGGTCGAGCAGGGTCTTGCAGACGGCAATGACCCTGTCGCGCTTGACCTTGAACTGGGCCGTCGCGCTCGTGCGCTGGACCACATCGCCGTAAGCGCTGAGGTCCGCCCCGATTGTCGCGTCGCCGGCAAGGCGGATCGTCACCAGTTTGAAGTCGGCGAAGCGGTCGAGCACGGCGCTGAGTTGGCCGTCGAAGAAGATGGCGCCGTGGTCGATGATGATGACGCGCCGGCAGAGCGCCTCGATATCCGCCATGTAATGGCTGGTCAACAGAATGGTGGTGCGGCGCGTGGCGTTGTGATGGCGGAGGAATTCGCGCACCGTTTTCTGCGAGACGACATCGAGCCCGATCGTCGGCTCGTCCAGAAAGAGCACCTTCGGCTGGTGCAGCAACGACGCGATCAGCTCGAACTTCATCCGTTCGCCCAGGGACAGCTCGCGGACCATGACATTGAGCTTGTCCTTGACATCGAGCATCTCGACCAGTTCGGCGACGGTCTTTCGGAACGAGGCGGCGTCGATGCCGTAGATGTGGGCGTTGAGTTCGAGCGATTCCCGAGCCGGCAAATCCCACCAGAGCTGGTTCTTCTGGCCCAACAACAGGGCGAATTGACGCCGGTACTCATCTTTGCGTTCCCATGGAACGTAGCCGAGGACCCGGGCCGTGCCGCTGACCGGATACATCAGCCCGGCCAACATCTTGAGGGTCGTCGTCTTGCCGGCGCCGTTGGGACCGAGGAAGCCGACCAGTTCCCCTTCATCGATTTCGAAGCTGACATCCTTGACCGCGACGACAGTCTCGCTCACCCGCCGAAACAGCCCCTTGACCGCCCCCTTCAATCCGGGCTGTTTCTTGTAGGCGCGGAATGTCTTTGTCAGATTCTGAACGTCGATCGCAGACACAGGGTTCGAGCTTGCCGTTCGCGACGCGGTCAAGTCGAGGGAGGAATTGTCCGCGCGAGGTTCATGGAAGCGTTGACATTCAGCGGCTTAATGCGCATGGGAACATGAACCGGCTTGCCGCCGACGTGAGTCGGCGCCGATTCCCGCTTCTGACGGAGCGAGATGGCGCGGACTGACCCCGCGGCGGCGGGACGGCTGCGGAACCACGGTTCATGGAGACGCTGGCGCGGATGCGCGGTAGAACCGACGCGGCGCACCGCCGAAGTCGGTGAAACGCGTCAGGCCCGTGGCGTTGAGCATGTTGGTCAACGCCACCCACGAGCCCAGGTCGGATGAACCCTCGATCCGCACCCATCCGCCGGCTTCGCTGCCCACCTGGCAGGAGAACGAGCCGTCGAGGTCGAGTCTCGGCGCGATCAGAAGCGGCGGCGGCGGATCGGTCTCGGTCAGGACGCAGTCATCGATCCCGTACAAATGCCACTCGACGCCCTCTCCCTTGAAGTGAACGAAGGCGGTGAGAGTGGTGTTCGAGGCCACGGTCGCGAGGGCCGGGTTCGAGTAGCGCAGGTGGCTGTAGAGCCGCGGGGTCCAACGCACACTCGATGCGTTCGGGTTTGTGCCGCCCAGCGGATCGAGGCCAAGGCGGACGTGGATCAGGCGGTTGCGGTCGTTCCAGACATCATACTTCTCGACGGTCTGGTTGTTGATTCGTTCGAGAGCCTTGGTGAACACCCAGGCGCTGAATGTGTACCGCTTCCCAGGCGTCACCGAAACGCGCTGGTACAGATGCGAGTCCGAGCTCGATCCGTTGAGCGCGCCTTCGAGCAGCCATTGGCCAGTGTGCGGCTTCAATTCTCCAAACCAGGTCCCGTCCGACATCCCCATATCGAGCCCGCCGCTCTTCGTCCATCCCGGGATGGTCTTGCGCGGACTCGAGCCCGAGCCGGACTCGAAGCCGGGATTGGTGAGCAGATTCGGGCGTGTCGGGCGGGTGCAGAGGGCGAGGTCGCGAGACACGCCCGTGCGATGCCCCGGCGCGGCGGAGGTGATTCGAAGATGATAGAGCGTCTGGGCTTGGAGGCCCGAGAGCGTGAGCGCGTGGTCCAGAACCAGATTCGCATCGGTGGCCAGCCCGGTGTAAGGCGGGTTTCCAGGCGCATACTCGACCTGGCTGTCACTGGCTGTGTCCGTGCGCCAGCGTATGACAAACCGATCTGACTCGCGCTCGGCTTCCGCCACCGCGGGTTCTGTGACAAACCGGACCGCCGACTGCGTCGCAGCCCCTTGGGCAGCCTCCTCCATCAGCGTGCCGGCCAGATCCGCACCGGAGACGGCGACGCCGTTTTGATGCCCCTGCCCGTGAGGAAATGGATTCGCCCGGTTGACATAGATTCGGCTGAACGATCCCCCGCCCGCGCGCGTGACTTCGACATAGTAGACCTGGCCCGGCGTCAGCGGGCATTCGCCCGGGGTCCAGGCCACGATCATCTCGGGATCGGCGGTGACTCGGGGCGGTCTGCCGCGTTTTGCGGTTCCGACCTGTCCGCCGCCCGGGCCGCCTTCGAACACGCGGACTTCGTAAGTGGGGGCCGCGGGATCGGCGAGCCAGAACGCCGCGCTGATCAGGGCCGTGCCGCGCGCGATGAAGGTTTGGCCGACGCTGTTGGCGTTGTCCAGCGGGGCGCCGCTCGATCGGGCGTGGAGGTTCGTGATCAGGCCGTCGTCGTCGGACATGATGACGAGCCCGAGATCGCGGTCCGGGTAGGGGACGAGGACGCTCCCATTCCCGAGCCAGAGACAGCCTCCCGGCATCGGATCCGAGAAATCGGGGCGCGGATCCATCTGCATGAGGACGCCCCCGATACTTGGCGAAGAAGTCCGGATGCGCGCGTAGTATGTGCGGCCAGCCACGGTGGGCATGTCGCCGTAGGCGTAGATGGGGCGCTGGTCTCCGCCCGAGAACGTTCGGGCCGCACCCACCTGAGGTCCGCCGGGACCGTCTGCGTGGATCGTGAGCGTGTAACTGGTCGAGAACGGGGCCCGCAGGTAGATCATGGAAATCGGGCCTGTGGCCGTAAACGTCTGACCAAACTCGTGGTAACCGGTGTCGTCCCAGAACGCCGGGTATCCCCACATCGTGGCTTTCAGGCGCAGATCGACCGACGGGCTCGAACCGCCTGCCGGGACGCTCACGTTGAAGGCGTAGGACGAGCGCCACCAGACGTCCCACGACACCACCGTGTAGAGGCCGGCGGCGAGACTCCCCATGCTGAACCGACCATAGACGTCCGTCGCGGCCGCCCCCCCCGTGCCGGCCGCGCCGTCGGGATTGGCGTTGATGCCGTATTCGTAGTAACCGACCCCATAGGGCTGGCTTTGGTATCGGGCGTACCAGTTCTGATCGCGCAAGTAACCCGCCAAAGTACCGGCGTTCGCGCCGACCGCGATCCCGCACGCCATCGTGAACACACCAAGGAGAGCTATCATATCAGCATCGTGTTACTTAGGAATCGCTGGGATGCACTACACCGTCACCCTCACCCGTCCCGCATGGCGGGACACCCTCTCCCACCTGCCTGCGCCCAGGCTTCGGCAGGCAGGTCCGATGGGAGAGGGACGGGGTGAGGGGCCTGTGTGGCGTATCCAGCCGATCAGGCAGGGAATCCAGGCGCCAACCTCGTCCGCTCGTCCGCACGCATGCTACTTCGCGCACGGGCCTTTCGGATTCGCTTTGCCGGGCCGAACTTCCTTCAGCGCGGCAACCTGCCCGAGATCGACGATGCTGAACGTGCGATTCTCGTCGTAGACGACGACGTCCCACTGGTTCGGTTTGGGCGGCATGAACGCAAAGTCCGGGTGGGGAACTCGCACAACTTGTCCGCTGTTCAGCCACAGTTCGAAGGGCCGGAAGGGAGTCGCTTGGAGCCGGGCTCTCACGATCGCTGAACTCATATCGCGATCAAACTACACGCGCCCCCACCAACTGCAAGGAACGAATCGGTTCGGATCGCTGCGCGGTGCATTTGACAGTTGTCGGTATTCTGTCGCCCGGCGAGGGCACCGGGCCTACAACGGATGGAGACTCCCGCTGTAGGCCGCATGCCCTGCGTGCGTCGCAGCCGATCGTCTGTCTGCCGTGCCGGCATAGGCAGGCGGCAGGCAGGCCTACCCCGGCGCTGCATCATCGATGTCGCTCTGTCGAGCGACCGCAGCCAGGCCGATTACCGCCGTCACAATCCGCTCGACGGAGATGGACCGCATGCAGCGGAAATCGATCGGACAATCGCGTCGGAAACAGGGGCGGCAGGGGACGTCCGCACACAGCAGCCGATGTCTCGGGTCTTTCGGCAGGCCGGGTCCGGTGAGTTCGGGCGACGTGCTGCCAAACGGCACGACCACGGGTGTCCCGACCGCTGCGGCCACATGCATGGGACCTGTGTCGTTGGTGATCAGAACACGGCAAAGCCGGAGTGTGGCGCAGAGTTCGCGCAGGGACGTGCGGCCGGCCAGGTTAAACACGCGCGGGACATCGGCCCTCGAGTCCTGGCCGGACAGGTCAGTCTGCGCCGCAATCGCTGCGGCAATCGACGCCGATTGTGCGACATCGGCATGTCCGCCGAACACGACCCAATGACAGCCCAGGCGTCGCCGCAGGGCAAGCGCGGCCGCGACGAAGCTGTCTGGGGGCCAACGTTTTGACGGGCCGTACTCGGCGCCGGCATTGAGTCCAAGCACGGGAACCGCGTTTTCACAGGGCTGAGGCAGTCCGAACCGACGGGCCGCAGCCTCGATTTCGCCCTGCGTCACGGCGATGTGCGGGGCCAGCGGGGTTGGATCGGCCCCGGCAGCAGCGACCAATTCGAGATAGTGATGGATGTGGTGGGCCGCGGCGGGCCACGAGGGGCCGGCGTGCGCAGGGGAGCCGCCGGTGATGAGAGAACGGATTTCCGATGTCGACCGTTTGCGCATGGCCACATGACCGGGGCGCTGGGCCACCGCCTCGGTCAGCAGCCAGCGCCGCCATGGTGTTGCGTAACCCATGCGGCGGGGCACTCGTCCCCACCATAGTTCCAACGCCGAGCGCGGCGAGTTGGGCAAAAGGATGCCGAGATCGAACCGATGCTGGCGAAGCTGGCGTCCTGTCTGCCAGGGGGACGCGTGCGGTTCGAGTGGAAGGACGGCATCGATTGCCGGGTGATGCATCCACAAGTCGGCGAGTTTTGCCGGGGTCAAGAGCGCGATGTGGGCGTTCGGATATGCGGCGCGGAGTTGGAGGAGCGCCGGGGTCGACATGACGGCGTCTCCCAGCCAATTGACGCCGCGCACAATAATCTTCGAGACTGCGAGCTTGAGGCGCGGGTGCGCCGCTTGCTCGAAGGGCGCCCGGGGAGACGCGTCCGAGTTCGAGCAGGCTGGGGATGCCCGGGGTGCGGCGGGCCGGTTCATGCACGCGGGGGGTTGGGTGTGTCGTGGTCATCGGCAACCGGCGCGCTGCGCGACGGGGCGCGATGCTTGCCCGGTTTCCAGCGTCGGTGGAACCAGAACCAGTTGGCGGGGTCGCGGCGGACAGCCGCTTCGAATGCGCAATTGACATCGAGCATGATGGCCTCGACGGACCGCGCCTTGCCGCCGAGGCGCGTGGGGATGGGCGGGCCCAGTTCGATCCGCCATTGGCCGAGGCCGGTGCGAAAGCAGATGGCGGTGATCAGGAGGCAGTTGTACCTCAGGGCGAACACGGCGGGCGCGGCGCTTGTGGAACATGTGCGGCCGAAGAACGGGACGGGGAGGCCGCGGTTCCCGGCGTGCTGATCGGCGAGGAAGCCCACGACCAGCCGTTGGCGATTCATGGCCTCCCGCAACGCGGCAGTCTCGAAGCGGCGCTCGAAGTAGAGGCAGCCTGATCTGGCGCGCAGGGTTTGCAGGAGGCGATTGAGCGAAGGCTGGCGCAGAGCGCGGTAGGTGGTTGCGGATTGATAACCGTCGAGCCACAGGCTGCCGCGGGCGTAGAGTTCGAAATTGCCGAAGTGCCCGATCGCCGCAACGACGCCCCGATGCCCCTGGGCGGCGGCCAGGACCGCATCCGCGCCTGCCACTTCGAGGATGGCCCGGATTTCGTCGTCGGACATCGTCGCGGTGCGCACGGCGCAGGCGAATGTTTCGCCGATCCGACGGAAGTTCTCGCGGGCCAGGGCGCGAATCGCCCGGGGCGATTGCTCGTGTCCGAAACAGCCGGTGAGGTTCTCGATGGCGGCGCGACGGTGGCGGGCGTCGAGGGCGTGCGCCAGAGAACCGCCCATGCGACCCAGGCGCGCGACCAACCGGAGAGGCAGCGCCTGCAGCGCGGCGATCAACCCCTGTGCAAGCCGAAACAGGATGGCTTCCATCTGTGGCGCAGTGTAACGAACGCGTGGCCGGATTCAATGGCCGGGCCCAACCGTGTCGGGCGCAACCGGCATATCCGCGCTCAGCCGTAGCGGCCTTCGATGTACTCCGCCGTCTTGGGGTGTCGCGGATTGAGGAAGAGGTCCTCGGTGCGGCGGTGTTCGATGACCTTGCCCATCAGCATGAAGATGCACTCGTCGCTGACGCGCCGGGCCTGGGCCATGTTGTGGGTGACGATGAGGATGGTGTAATGCCCCTCGAGAGCGAACATCAGTTCCTCGATGGCGTGCGTGCCCTCGACATCGAGGGCGGAACAGGGTTCGTCCATCAGGATGACCTGGGGCCTGAGAGGCAGGAGCCGGGCGATGCAGAGCTTTTGTTGTTGTTCGAGCTGGAGGCTGGTGGCCTTCTGGCCAAGCCGGTCCTTGAGGTCGTTCCACAGGCCAACTTCGGTGAGGGCTTTCTCGACGGCTTCGTCGAGGTTGGGGCGAGTCAGGTCGCCGCGTTCCTTGTGGATGCGCAAGCCGAAGACGACGTTTTCATAGACCGAGATGGGCAACGGATTGGGCCGTTGGAAAACCATGCCGACGCTCTTGCGCAGTTCGATCAGCGAGACATCGGGGTCGTAGATGTTCTTGCCCAGAATCCTGATCTCCCCCTGGGTGGTGGCGTAGCCGTAGCGCTCATTCACGCGGTTCAAACAGCGCAGGAGCGTGGTCTTCCCGCACCCGGACGGCCCGATGAGCGAGGTGATCAGTCCGTGCTGGATGTCCACGGTGACGTCGTGGAGCGCCTGGAATCCGGCATACCAGAGGTTCAGGGCGCGGGCCGTGATCGAGGGGGCGAGGGGCGCCGGGGCGGGCGGATTGATCTGTTGGGATGTTGGCGCACTGGAGGGGGAAGGCCGGTCGCTGTCCGCGGCAGGACTGCGGTCGGGTCGATTGGAATCAAGGTCAGCCATGGCGGGTGCGTCCGGGATCGAACTTCAACGCGTCACCCAAAGACGCCATTCACATATTCGAAGGTCCTTCGGTCCCTGGGCGTGTCGCCGAAGATCACGTCCGTGTCGGCTGTTTCCACAATGTCGCCGTTCCACAGGAACATGGTGCGATCGGCCAGGCGACGGGCTTGCTGGGTGAGATTGGTCACGAGGATGATCGTGACGCGGGCCCGCAGTTCCTCGAGCACGTCCTCGATGCGCATGGTGGTGACCGGGTCAATGGCGATCGAGAACTCGTCGAGGCAGAGAATCTCCGGGTCGTGCGAGAGGGCGCGGGCGATGGTAAGGCGCTGTTGCTGGCCACCGGAGAGCTTTGTTCCCAGGCTCTCCAGCCGATCCTTGACTTCATCCCAAAGGGCGGCCTGACGCAGGCATGTCTCGACGCGGGCATCCAGTTCGGCTTTGGCGGTGAGGCCGGCGCAGCGTGGGGCGAAGGCGACGTTGTCGTAGATGGTCAGCGGCAGCCCGACGGGCAGCGGCGCGACCATGCCGATCCTGCGGCGCAACCCATAGACATCCTCCATGCGCATCAGGTCTTCGCCGTCGACGCACACCGTACCGCTCATGACCGCGCCGGGCGTGAACTCGACCGTGCGGTTGATGCAGCGCAGGAGCGAGGTCTTGCCGGATTGCGCGGGGCCAATGACGGCGAGGATTTCGTTGGGCGCGACGGTGAAGGAGATGCCGTGCAGCACCTCCTTGTGTCCATAGCTGAGGCGGAGATTCTCGACGGATATTTTGGGTGTGGACGTCACCATTTCTTTCGGGAGCGCAAGAGGCCGCGGAGGAGAATCGCGGCGGCATTGACCAGGAGCACGGCGCCGAGCAGGACGACGGCGATGGCGTAGGCCAGGGCCTCGGGCGCGTTGGTCACCTGCGTGGTGACGGTGTAGAGGTGCATCGAGAGCGCCATGCATTGGTCGGTGAGCGCATAGGGGAAAAGCGTGTGGTCAGGGATCTTTTTGAAGAAAACGGCGCCGGTGAACATGATGGGGGCGGTTTCGCCGGCGGTGCGGGACACCTGGAGAATGACGCCGGTGAGGATGCCGCTGATGGAGTTGGGCAGGACGACCTTCCAGATGGTCTGCCAGCGGGAGGCGCCGACGTTCCAGCAGGCTTCGCGAAAGGACATCGGCACGGCGGCGAGCGCCTCTTTCGTGCTGGCGATGACGACCGGGAGGGTCATGATCGCGAGCGTCAGCGCGGCGGCGAGAATCGAACGCCCGATGCCGGCGAACAGGACGAAGGCGCCCAGACCGAACAGGGCATGGACGATGCTCGGCACGCCGGCGAGGTTGACTACGGCGAGATGAATGAGCCGAGTGAACCAGTTCTCGCGGGCGTATTCGTTCAGGTACACGGCGCACAGCACGCCGACGGGCGCGGAGACCAGCAGAGCGATCACCACGAGGTAGATCGTCCCCACCAGGGCTGACCAGATGCCGCCGGCGCGCATGCCGTTGCTGGGGTTCTGTGTCAGGAACGACCACGAGATCAGCGGCGCGCCCTGGACCACCAGATAGGCGATGATGGCTGCCAGCGGCAGCACCATGGCGAGCACCATGCCGGCCAGGACCGCCCGGGCGAGGCGTTCCTGCCGCAGTTTGCGGCGGACCAGCGGCGTGGCGGCGAACGTGGGCGTGTTCATTCTCGGCGCACGCCGCGCACAGCGAGGTCGGCCAGCAGGTTGACGGCGAAGGTGATCGTGAACAGCATTAGCCCGATCAGGAAGAGCATCCGGTAGTGGGGCGACCCCACCGCCGTCTCACCGAGTTCAGCCGCGATGGTGGCGGTGAGGGTGCGGATGGGATCGAAAAGGCTGGTGGGGATATTCACCGCGTGTCCCGTGGCCATGAGGACGGCCATGGTTTCGCCAATGGCACGCCCGACGCCCAGCAGCACGGCGGCAAGCAATCCGTTGCGCGCGGCGGGCAGGAGCACGCGCCAGGCGATTTGCCAGCGCGTGGCCCCCAGCGCCAGCGCGGCCTCGCGATACGAGTCGGGCACCGCCTTGAGCGCGTCTTCGCCGATGCTGACGATGATGGGCACGCTCATCAGTGCGAGCAGCAGGGCCGCATTGAGGAGATTCAGGCCGACCGGCGCGGGCAGGAAACGCTGGATCATGTGATTCACCACGCTCAGACCGATGAAACCCCACACAATGCTCGGGATGGCAGCCAGCAACTCGATCACGACTTTGAGCGTCTCCCGGAGCGTGCCGGAGCAGAACTCGGAGACGAAAAACGCCGCTCCGAGCCCGAACGGCACGGCGATGACCATCGCCAACACGGTCACGCTCAGCGTGCCGATGATCATGGCGCCGACGCCGTAACGGACATTCTCGCGCGAGGTCGGATACCAATCCGGGCTGAAGATGACCTTGCCCCAGTCGAGGTCGGTGATCAGGGGCGCGCCCTCGAGGAAGACGAACAGGAAGATGCCGAAGACGAACAGCACCGCGCTGACACCACTCAGGCGGATGAGCAGTTCGACGGCCCGCTCGCCCCAGAGGGCGAGCGCGGACCGGGTCAGGCGCGCGGGTGAGGCGGGCGGAACGCTCATTGCTGGGCCTGCGGCGGCGGCATGGGGATGTAGCCCGTTTCCTCGACGATCTTCTTGCCGGCGGGCGAAAGCACCCAATCGAGGAAGCGCTGCACATGCGGGGGCGGTGCGGTGGGCGTGTACATGAACATCGGGCGCGCGATCGGGTAGCTCTTGTCGAGGGTGGTCGCAATGCTGGGCAGGATCGCCCGCGCCCCTTTGCGGGGCGAGACGGGGATCATCTTGACGTTGGGGGTCTTGTAGCCAAGGCCGCTGTACCCGATGGCGCCGGGTGTTCGCGATACCAGTTCCACCACATCCTTCGAGCCGTTCATGTCGAGCGAGCCGAGCTTGAAATCGGTCTTCTTGCCGCAAACGATGTCGCGGAAGTAGTGGTAGGTGCCGGAGTTGTTCTGGCGGCTCACGCGGATGATCCGGTCGGTGCGGGCGTTGGGGATGTTGGTCACGCCCAACTGAGACCACCGGTCCAGGGCGGAGCCTTCGGCGTAGATGTCGTGCAACTCCTCCATGCTGATTTCCGTGATGGGGTTGTCCCTGTGAACGAAGATGGAAAGCGCATCGAAGCCCACCAGAAACTCGCGCGGCTTGACACCGGTCCTCTCGACGATCCTGGCCTCTTCACTCGGCTCGATGTGGCGGCTCGAGTTGGCGATGTCCGCCGTGCCGTTCATCAGGGCGGCGATGCCCAGGCCCGAGCCGCCGCCGGAGACCTCGACCGAGACATCCGGCGCAATAACCTGGTAGGCTTCCGCCCAGGCCTGCGCGAGGTTCACCATCGTGTCGGAACCGATGTTCTGAATGACCGCGGGCTTGACCGATACCCCGGGCCCCGACTTCGAGCAACCGGCGGTGAGCAACGCGGCCGTGCAAGTTAACAACGCCCACAGCGCGGCGGAGTTACGGGGCGTCGGCGACGGGCGGTTCATCGAGGGCTCAGGCGGGGTTCTCGCCCACGATGGCTTGGATCAGGGCGCGCATCTGCTGGTCGAGGGCCTGATAGGCGGATTCGCACGCGGCCCGCACGGCTTCGGGCGGTCCGCCGACTGCTGCCGGATCGGGCACAGGCCAGTCGAGGAGGATGATCTTGTGAGTCTGTTGGGGGAACCATTCCTTGGCCTGCGGATCCAGGAGCGCCACAACATGGTAACGATCGAGGTCTCGGACTTCGTTGAGCGCCTTGCCGTGTTTGCGCCCGAGGTCCAGCCCCTTCTCACGCATGAACTCGAGCACCGCCGGGGCGCACGGCTGCGGATCCAAGCCCGCGCTGCCGAAGGAGAAGCGGGGCTGTCCCATCGCCTCGGCCATCGCCTCGGCCATGAGGCTGGCGCCGGCGTTGTGCCGGTCCAGAAACAGGATGCGAAAGGTCTTGGAATCCGGGTGCCGGGCGAACTCGCCTGTGCAGAGGTAAAGCGTCTCGACACAGATGTTGCGGGCCTGATCCGAAACCCGTTCCAGGCGGCGCGTGATGGTGAGGCACGGATCCAGCGCCTCGAATGGCAGCCGATTGTCCTTGAACATCTGGATGAGGTCCTTGCGCAGGCGGCTCTTGAGTTGATCGGCGGTGTTCTCGATCGGGATGGTGGCGCGGGCCAGGGCGGCATCTTGCCCGATGAAAGCCTGGACCGAGTCATGCACCATGGGCACCACCAGGTCGGTCAGCTCCTGAAAACGATCCAGAGGCAGTTGGGCGTCCTGAACAGCGAGCTTGCTGGCCTGGCGCGCGATGCTCTCGGCGTAATCGCCCACCCGCTCGAGACTGGTGTTGATCTTGACGGCCGAGTAGGCGAAGCGGAGGGGCGTGGCGACCGGTTGCTGGCGCACGAGGAACTCGATGCACAAACGGGCCGTGGCCTCCTCGATGGTGTCAATGGCCTGATCCCGAATGATCACCGCGTAGGCAAGCTGGCGATCGCGTGTTCGCAATGCCTGGATGGCATCCCGCACCGCGCGGCCCGCCAAGTCAGCCATGCGCGCAAGGCTGTCGCTGATCCGCTGCCGATCGCGTAGAACGGCGGCCTCGTGGCGCGAAGTGGCCCGACCGCCCTCAGTTCCCATCAGGTTGCCCGCCTCTGGCGAGCTCGAATTGTCTGACATAATGACACAGCCGCCGGAATCAACCGCGAGCGAGACCGGTCCGCGATTCCAAGTGCTTGCTCTTTCGATGTGGCGGCAGTCTGCCCAGCTCGAGGAGGGCCTTCAAGGTCAAACGACGGAGGTCAAACGGCGGAAGGACCGTCCCTCGGGCGCTCGGGCGCATGGGCGATGAACTTGGCGACGCGCGAAAGAGCTGCCGCCAATTCAAGGCTCAGCGCGCACTCGCCAGCCATCTCCGCAAACGGTCCGGCCCAATTCTGGGGGGGAGTTCCGAGCGACGACGGAACGGGATGAGTGTGGCGACATCGTGACTGACAAGCACCCGATCTTCCGCCGCGGCCCAAGCCAGAACAGCAGGATCATCGAGGCTGCTGGGGACGGCGTCCTGCTCCCGAACCACATCCAGCGCTGGGTTGCGCCGGAGGAGTCCCCGCACGACGTCGTTATTGAAATTCTCGTCGAAAGCGAGGGCGATCATTCAGCGAGATGTTGCCCGAGGACCACGCCGCGCTGGAGTTCTTCCTTGGGCCAACAGGTTCGTTGCCGTCACTGTTGACGTGTCGCGCTCGGTGCCGGGAAAGGGCATTCCCGCTCGATGTGCGAGGACGCGCAGGATGGCATCCAGGACCGCATCCAACTGCTGGGCCAGGTCCTCCGCCAAGAAGCGTAGAACGAAGAATCCGTGCTCTTGCAGGAACGCATCCTTCTGCCGATCCCGGCGGTAGGCTTGGGCATCCGAGAGGTGTTGCACTCTATCCAACTCGACCACCAATCCGGCGTCAGCGCACAGGAAGTCGACCTCCATCTGGCCCAGGCTGTCGAAGGGAATGGGCAATTTCACATTCAGACGGAATCGCCCTGCGGTTTCCGCAAGCCTGCATTTCTCACCACTTTTTGCCACCGCGAAACCAGAGTCCTCAAGAGAAGTCAGCAGGCACGCTAGGAAAGCAAAACCGCGCCCGAGTGGAGGGATTCAACCGGGCAACAGGGTGTCTGCGCACGCGCGAGGTTTCGGAAGCGCTCCAAATCTCGTTTTCCCCTGTGCGGGCGCGGTTTTGCCACAGCCCGGATTTCGTGTCATCCTCCCGGTGGTGAGAAATCCAGGCTAGGGTTCCGAGCCGGTGGTAGAGGAAGGCTTCCGAAGCGCTCCGCGCCCGATCAATGCCTTCAGCCTCGGGCAAGGGCGTGCGGGCCGCGTGGACGAACAGGTTGGCCAACGGCGTATCGACACCGTCGCGAATCAGCCTGCGCACACTGGCGGCGTAGTCGCGTTTCCATTCCGCATCCACGGGTAACGGCACGTCCGCCGGCCAGCCGGGCAAGGCGCTGGCGGGCAAGAGGATCGCGTAGCCCACTGCTTCATAACCTTGACAACGGCGATCGAACATCCGCGAAAGCATCGGCACGTCCAGGTCAGCATAATCGTATACCCTGACCTCGCGCTTGCCTTCGTGGAGCCGGTGCAGTCGGCCAACATACTGCGCAATGGTCCCGCGCCAGGAAACCGGCAGGGCCAGAAACAGCTCGATCTTCTCGGCGGCGGATGAACGCTGTGTCAATGCGTCACGGGTCACGGTCGGAGTGTCCATCGTCCCGGCGGCCAGAGAGTCTTCCCGATCGGCGGTCGATGTCATGCGCTGATGATGCCGCAGCTCCGCCGGCGAGTCGATCCGATCGCTTCGGTTGTTTCGGGGGTTCGTGCGCGGGGCACGAAGGCGGCTCAGTCCTCCATTCTGTCACTTTCACGTAATCGCTCATGGGTTCTTTCCTCCTTTACGACGAATCCCGCTCGTTTCGCAGCGGCCAACAACGCCACCGTGCCCATGCGACGCAGGTTGAGCCGGGCCGCCAGTCTGCGCGCCCGTAAGTCGTCCAAGAGTAGCACCGACGCCAGTTCCCGCTGCGCCAGTGCGATGGCTTACGCCTCTCCGAGCCCCGCCAGAATCCGCAGCGGCGCCACGATGGCCGGGTCCGGGGCCAACGTCTCAATCCAAGACTGGTCCGCGACGTCCTTCGCCCCAGGCGCTTCTTGCTTCGCCTCGGTGATCTCCAACCGAACCGCTGGCGGCACCACTATTCGCCGGGCCAACTTCGGCAAGAGTGGGAGCATCCCAATCCGCGCCAAGCCGATCAGCGGGCTGCTATCTGCGATGATGATCTCCTCGGGCGGCACGCATCTCCTCCTGAATTTCAACGTCATCGAGGTCGATGACCGGAATACGCAGCCGGCCCAACTCATCCATAAAACGCACCTTGCCCATTCCAGCCAGCTCGGCGGCTTTGCCCAGGGAGAACTGGCCCAGTTCGAAGAGCTTCATCGCAAGCACCACGCGCAGTTCGTCCTCCACCGCTTTGCGCGGCTTGCCGCTCGCCACGAGCAGGTCATCGGGATACTGAATCGTCAGTTCTGCTATACCCGCAGTTTAGTCCTGCACCCCCTCCCTTGGTAAGCCATGCAAAGCACGGGCCGTTGGACGCAAGACTCCAGTAATGGGCAAATACGGCACTGCCCGAAAATGAGGGGATTCATCGTCGTTCGCGCGAATTCTGGAATCCATGATCGGTTGGTTGATCCCACCCCAAACGCCGTCGGTCATCGACCGCAGCAATGTTTGAACTTTTTACCGCTGCCGCACGGGCAAGGCTCATTGCGCCCGACTTTCGTCGGTGGCCGCCGGGCCTGTGCCGGAGTTCGGGCGTCGTGCGCTCGCTTGGCGTTCCGGTGCAGTTGGCGCAGAACTCGTTGGCGCCGCCTTAGCCGAACTCTGAGTTCGGGATTCGCAGCTTGCAGCGCGGCGAACAGGTCCAGGGCAGACGGCCAACCGGGTGGCGCTGCCTTTCTCACATTGATCGCGCCCGTTGCGTAGTTGTAGCTGACGGACGCTACATCCTTCTCCTTGACGACCACACGTGGCTGTCGGGCGATACTGCCGGGCACTTTTGCGATGTCCAAGCACACCTCTTGGCAACTGCAATCCGGCCCGCTGCAATAGCGTTCGAAAACGACCCATGAGCTGCCGGCCGTCTCGAAACAAATGGTGCGCGCGTTTGGAAAGACCTCCTGGTATTGCATCATCATACTTGAGTCGGCCAACACCTCCCCAGGAAAAGCCGCCTCCAAATCCTCCGCATCCTCAGGCTCGGAATGATCCGCCTTGTCCGATCGATACAGTTGTGCCGCCAGCGCCCAGTCCTCCGCCGTGAAACGCGAAGCCAGTTCCCTGGCAAGCCTCCGGTCGATGTCCTCCGCCGGCAGCGTGCAACGAACTCGCTGAGCTTCGATGTCCAACTGCAAGTGGCGGGTCTGTCCAAACGCACCCGAGTCAGACAAGGACCGAAGCCAGAACTCCAGGACTTGGCAGTCGCACGCAGGATTGTCGCAACAACCCAACGCGACCACGTACCGCTCAAGCGCCCCGGAACTCGAGATCATCTCAAACAGTTCCCGCCCGAGCACCCGATCCTGTTTCAGGAAGGAAAACCCGCCGCTGCCCATGCCGGCCGAAGCCGGGATTTCCGCAGCGTTCGCCGGAAGATCGGGCGTCGGCATTATCGGTCTTGAGTCCTTGTCCTTCGGCACTGGGGTAGGAAATGCCCCGGAACCTTCTAAGGCCCGCTGCAATACCTCCAGCGGTCGAATCGGCTCCGCGGAGCGATACTGTGCCATGGCAAGGATCTCGCGGAGCCGCATCGAATGGACCATATGTTCCGGGCCATCTTCATAAAACGCTGTCAGCCGATGCCGTTCCAGCGGCTCCAGGGTTCGCTCGGCTGCCGATCGCACCAGGTCCGCCGCCCTGGACGAATCTGAGAGCAAGGATTCCAAGTCCGAAAACACGAGTTTGGATTCGTCTCGAAAAAAATCCTCCGGTTTGGGAAGCGGCAGGCTCGGATTGTGCACCGTCAGCAGATTGTATTCGTCAACATACTCGCCTTGGGCACAACAGCGCGGCACCTGTCGGTCGAAGAACACCAGAAAATTCCTCAGGCGCAATGTCGATCGGACATAGACATGCAGCCCGTCCGATCCGACCCAATAACACGCAGCCAGAACCACCGGTTGCCGTTCGGGTGGGACCTCCTCGTATGCTGGCGGAAAGCCCATCTCTTTTGCTTCATACTCATAGTTCCAGGTCCAGCGCCCCGATGGCTCCAGAGTCATGCAACGAAGTCCGCGAAACGTCGTCAGCACCCGCGCGCGGTCCGCAACCCGATAGATGATGCGCGCAGGCAGGAACAACTCGTTCGTCGTGGTCATTACAAGCGGTCGCTTCGGCTCATTCATATCATCGGTTTCACTGCTGCCATCTTCGGAGATTGCCTCCGTCGAATCAATACGCCAGACTGGCGCGCAGTCAGAGAATGAACCGCGCCGAATTCATGTAAATACCCAGCGCCGCTGCCGACCAGATGCCGCGAGGCAATGGCCTGCCGATTCCGGCCTCGTCCCCTCCCCAGCGCCCGCTCTCCAAGGATTTCCGACGGCATCTGGGTAACCATGGCTAAGGCGCAACGACCCCAGATCACCACACTGACGGCCGCGCAACTGGAAGCGTTGCTCGCCCAGATGCGTCCCCTGGTGCCCACGGCCACCTACCAACTGATCGCGGCTCTGCTGCAGACCCTGCAGTGGATCATGGCCGCCTTCGAGCAGAAGACCATTTCCATCGCCCGCCTCAAGCGCATGCTCTTCGGCCATTCAACCGAGACGACCGCCAAGGTGTTTGCGCCCCAGCCTGCAACCAACCCGACTTCCCAGAAGGCCTCCGGCCAACCCAAAGCCAAGCGCAAAGGTCATGGTCGCAATGGGGCCCAAGATTACCCGGGAGCCAAGCGGGTCAAGGTAGCCCATCCCACACTCAAGGTCGCTCAACTCTGCCCCAAATGTCTGCGCGCCAAGCTTTACCTGCTCAAGACTCCGGCCCGCCTGGTTCGCATCGTGGCGCAACCGCTCTTCCAGGCCACCGTTCACGAGCTGGAGCGGCTGCGCTGCGCCCTCTGCGGCGTCGTCTTCACGGCGCCCGCCCCACCGCAAGCGGGCACCACCAAATACGATCCCAGCGTCGGCACCATGCTGGCGCTCATGCGCTATGGCGCCGGATGCTTGTGGAGCGGCATCGACCCTGTCACGAGTCAATCCACGCGCCTGTTTCACCCGCGACACGACCGTTGGGAGGACCACTTCCGTTGGCAAGGATCTGTGTTGGTTGGCCGCACCGTGATTGGTCGCGTCACGATCTGCGTGCTGGACGCCAACGATCCCCTGTTGGTCGCCGTTCGAGCTGCGCTGACGGAGGAAGGGCTCGACTTCGATCCCGACTGACCGATTCGCGCCCTGGATGCAATAGGCGGCGGAGACCGCATGCCCGAAGCTCATGCGCTGGCGCCTTGCGGCGGCGGGTCTTTCCCGGATTCAGGTACCGAAGAGTGGTGGCTGTTGCTGGACCCGCGCTCGATGTGCCAGGGTCCGCAGAATCGTATCCAGGACCGCACCCAGTTCCTTGGCCAGGTCCTCAGCCAGAAAGCGCAGGACAAAGAAGCCCTGCTCCTGCAAGAGAGCATCCTTCTGCCGATCCCGCCGGTAGGCTTGGGCATCCGAGAGGTGCTGCGCTCCATCCAGTTCGATCACCAGCCCGGCATCGGCACACTGGAAGTCCACCTCCATGCTGCCCAGGCTGTCAAAGGGAATGGGCAGTTTCACGTTCAGGCGGAATCGTCCTGCGGTCTCCGCGAGGGTCTCGAGTCGGCGATAAAGAAACGCTTCCGAAGCGCTCCGCGCCCGATCAATGCCTTCAGCCTCGGGCAAGGGCGTGCGGGCCGCGTGGACGAACAGGTTGGCCAACGGCGTATCGACACCGTCGCGAATCAGCCTGCGCACACTGGCGGCGTAGTCGCGTTTCCATTCCGCATCCACGGGTAACGGCACGTCCGCCGGCCAGCCGGGCAAGGCGCTGGCGGGCAAGAGGATCGCGTAGCCCACTGCTTCATAACCTTGACAACGGCGATCGAACATCCGCGAAAGCATCGGCACGTCCAGGTCAGCATAATCGTATACCCTGACCTCGCGCTTGCCTTCGTGGAGCCGGTGCAGTCGGCCAACATACTGCGCAATGGTCCCACGCCAGGAAACCGGCAGAGCCAGAAACAGCGTGTCCAGTCGCGGGTCGTCAAAGCCCTCACCGATATACTTGCCGGTCGCCAGAAGAACCCGCCCGCCCGGGTCCGCGGGTTCCGCCAGGCGGCTCAGGGCGTCACGCAAGACCTTCCTCCCCATGCCGCCTCGGAGTGTGATCAGTTGCGGGGCATGCGGACGGAGTTGGTCCGCCAGTGTTTTGAGGTGCTCGGTTCGCTCCGTCAGCACAAGCGGCGAGCGGCCACTGCGCAGGGCCTCCAGGACATCCTCGCAGATCATCCGATTGCGGCTGTCGCACAGGGCAAGCGCTTCCTGCAGTTTCTGGAATTCGATCCTGGAATCCTCATCGGGAGCGAACGGTGACCGGAATCCCGTGGGCCGGACGATGACTTGATGGGTGAATGGCCGGGCCGCGGCCTGCTGTCGGGCGTCGACGCGATATCGGACCGGCCCGCATTGCATGAAAATGATCGGGTGATGCCCATCCTTGCGCACGACGGTGGCCGAGAGGCCCGTGACAAACCGGGCCTTGGTCCGACGCGCGACCTGTTCGAAGCTGTGAGCGGAAAGATGGTGGCATTCGTCCACGACCAGATGGCCATAGTCCGCCACCCGATCGTCCACCACGCCTTTCCGCACCAGGCTTTGCATCAGGGCCACGTCCAGTGCGGCATTGAGTTTCTTGCGACCGCCGCCCAGACGCCCGATATCCTTGGTTGACAGCCCAAGAAAAGTCGCAAGGCGATCCACCCACTGCTCGAGCAGTTGTTGGCGATGGACCAGCACCAGCGTGTTCACGCCGCGCTGGGCGATCAGCCAGGCGGCGATCACTGTCTTCCCGAACGCGGTGGTGGCCGACAAGACGCCGGTGTCATGCGCGAGCAGAGCCTGCGCTGCCGCCTGCTGTTCAGCGCGCAACTCGCCCTGAAAACGGACCGCCAGCGGATGACCGTAGAAGCGCTCGTCGCGCACCACCGATCGGATACCCAGTTCCTTGAGCATCCCGTTGACCTCTTCAAGGCAACCCCGAGGAAGACCGATGTGGTGCGCGCAATCCTCCGCGCAGCCGATCACCCGCGGCTTGTCATAGGTCGGCAGGCGCATCGCCTGGGCCCGGTAGAACTCGGGGTTCTGGAACGCGGCCAGGCGGACCAGGCGATTCCGCAATGGGGGTGGCAGGTCCTGCTTCGCAAGGTAGATCTGATCGGCCAACACGATCTCCAACTGAACCGGGGAGGGGTCTTGGATGCGGAGTTCGTTCCTCCGTCGCGAGGGGGGAGCCGTCCAGGGAGCATCGTCCTCGCCTTCCGTGGCGACCATCCGTACCCCCACGATCCTTCCCCGACTCTCAGCCGACTGCACCAGCGTATCCAGTTGGATTCGCGACACGCGCCGGATCGAGGCCAGGAATGCCCACTGGTCTGGATGAGGCTGGAAGGCGTCGTCAACGAACACACTGTTGCCCTGATCGCGTGCCCGCCGTTGCAGGGGCAGGGCAATGAGGTTGCCCAATCCGCCTTTCGGCAACGTATCCTGATTCGGAAAGAGCCGGTCATAGGACCGTAATCCCAGCTCGGGCCGCCGCTCCATTGTCTCCGTCAGGACCAGCGATCCCAGTTTGCGCGCCAGGTTCGCCGGCATCCCCTCGACGAAGAAGAACCAGACATGCCCGCCATGGCCCGATCGAGAACGTTCCAGTGACGCGGGGACGTCGAGCTTGCGACAGGTTTCCAGAAACGCGGATGCGTCATCACGCCAGTGATCCCCGTCAAAGTCCACCGCCAGGAAATGACAGGTCTCATCTCGGAGCATGGGGTAGATACCCATCACGAAATCGCGCCCGGCACCATCGCGGCCTGAAAGGTGACAGCGAACGACCTCGTCAGTCACCGGCAGAAAGCCCTGGTGCGGACATTCGGAACATTTGACGCGCGGCTTCTCGCACACGCCCCGTATCCACTCGTTGCCGCAAGCGGGCTGGTAGCCTGACCGTCCCGTCTTCCAGCTTTCGAATCGTCGTGGATACACATCGTCGCGCCCGCGAAATAAGGAGCGGAACAGAGTGATCTTCTCGGCGGCTGATGAATGCTGTGTCAACGCGTCACGGGTCACGACCGGAGTGTCCATCGTCCCTGCAGCAAGAGAGCCTTCCGGATCAGCGGTCGAGGTCATGCGCCGACGATACGGCGAAGGCGTCGGCGAGTCGATCCGATCGCTTCGGTTGTTTCGGGGGTTCGTGCGCGGGGCACGAACGCGGCTCAGTCCTTCATTCTGACACTTTCACGTATTCACTCATGGGTTCTTTACTTCCGATTTTGGCGGGAGCGTCAGTGGGCCAGATGCAAGGCCCGAGGGAGGGAGTGTATCCCATGAGATACTCGACTGACCGAGGAACAACGCAGATGGTCCGGTGCCGCCCCGCCCCGAAGGGCTGGGGGGCTTTGGCTCGCTGGTCCCGCGGACGCGGGATTGCTCTTCGCTCACACACCGCTGCGGGTATGCTCCCTCGTCGCGCCTCGCCAGCGAGCCAAATCCCCTCCAGCAAATTTTGTTTCATTCAGGGGCACGGCGGTTGGATCAATGCGGAATGCCGATGTCGTGTACGTGCGCCAGGTAGGCCGCGATGTCACTTGCGCCTTCGACGTACCAACGACCTCTTGCCTCTTGGAGTGCGAGCTTCGAGGGCAGTCCCTTGGGAGCCTCTTTCAGCACCAGCACGGGGCAGTTCTGGTTTTCCTCGCCCAATAGGTCAATCAACTCCGGGCGTGGGCGCGGGAAATTGAGCCAGCGGACTTCCAAGCGCTGTTTGAGGGCCGGGTAGAACTCCAACAGCCCGACCATCTGAGCGCACTCCGGACAGAAATATGGGCCTTTGCCCTGGTCGATGAAACCGGCCTTCAAGAGATACAATCGGTCTTGGGTCATGGTAATTCTGTCCGAGTGCGATGCCAGGAGCGAGTCTTGGACGTGGGATCAGTGTCGCGCCGACTGCGTCACGGCGCTTTCGGTGAACTGTTCCGCTATTGCTTCGGGTTGATCGGTGAGCGACCAGCCGGTCTTGATACCCAACACGAACCAGCCCAACACCAAGACGCCGACGCCGAAGATGGTGTCGCCAATCGCGCGCAACCAACGGAATGTCTCCATGATGCCCTGTTGCATGAAATCCGCCGAGCGCGCCCACCACATGCCTTCGTTGACGCTGGCCACGGTTTGCATCAGGCCGCGCGGCAGGTCGGACAGCAGCATCATGAGCGCAAGGCCGATGTTGATGGACCAGAACGCAATCGCGAGCGGTCGCGTGCGCCACGTGCGGCGAACGGAGAGTCCTTTCAGGCAAAACAGCATCAGGCCGATGCCCAACATGCCGTAAACGCCGAACAGCGCCGTGTGACCGTGAACAGCGGTCGTATTGAGTCCCTGCATGTAGTAAAGCGCAATCGGCGGGTTGATGAGAAACCCGAACAATCCTGCGCCGACCAGGTTCCAGAAGGCCACCGCCACGAAGCAGTAGATCGGCCAGCGATAGGCCGAAACCCATCTCCGCGCGCGAGAGAGGGTAAGGTTTTCATAGGCTTCAAAACCGATGAGGACGAGCGGCACAACCTCCAGCGCGCTGAACACCGCCCCCAGCGCCATCACCGCCATCGGCGTGCCACTGAAGTACAGATGGTGAAACGTGCCGATGATGCCGCCGGAGAGGAAGATTGTCGTGGAGAACAGCACCGCCGCCGTAGCGGTCACGGTGCGCAACAGTCCCATGCGAGTGAATAAGAAGGCGATGACCACCGTGGCGAACACCTCGAAGAAGCCTTCCACCCACAGATGCACCACCCACCAGCGCCAGTACTCGGCTAGCGCGTAATGAGTCTGGCGTCCCCACATGAGGCCGGCGCCGTAGAAGAGCGCGATGGCTGTCGAGGCCATGAGGAACAGCGCCAGCAGATGCCGGTGTTCGCCCGGCTTCTTGAAGGCCGGCCACATGGCGCGTCCCATGAGAATGAGCCAAACCCACAGCCCCACGAATAGAAAGAGCTGCCAGAACCGTCCTAGATCCACGTACTCGTAGCCTTGATGGCCAAACCAGAAGTTCATTTCGTAGCCCATGCGCTGACGTGTGCCGTACCACGTTCCGAACATTGAACCGACGACGATGATCAGCAGGCAGACGAAGAGAAAGTTCACCCCGGCTCGCTGATACTTCGGTTCGTGGCCAGAGACGGCGGGAGCGATGAACAGTCCGGTCGCGAGCCAAGCGGTGGCAATCCAGAACACGGCCAATTGCGTGTGCCACGTGCGCGTGACCGAATATGGCAGCCATTCAGCCAGCGGAATGCCGTAGAAGCCGTTGCCTTCCACGCCATAGTGCGCTGTCACCACACCCATAATGATTTGCGCCATGATCAACGCGACCACCACCCAGAAATACTTCAGCGTCGCGCGCATGGAAGGGGTCGGTTGCAGCCCCAGCAACGGGTCCTTCTCCGGCAGATCGTGGGGCTGTTCCTCTCTGCCTTTCAGCGCGGCGTTGTACCACGCCAGTGCGCCGATGCCAGCCAGCAGCAACACGAAACTCACCACCGACCACAGAACGCTCGAACCGGTCGGAGTGTTGGCGACAAGCGGTTCGGGCGGCCAGTTTTGGGTGTAACTGACGGTTTCTCCGGGGCGGTTAGCGGCGCAGGCCCACGCGGCCCAGAAGAAGAAGCCGGTGAGCTGATGTCGCCGCTCGGCATCCCGCAGCACGTTGCCGGGAATCGCATACGCCTCGCGCAACTCTGCCTGCTCCCGCGCGCCGCTGAACAGCTGGACGTAATGCTTAGCCACGGCCTGAATCGCGGCCGCGCGATCGGCAGACACAGTCAACTCGCCGGTGTCGGGTTTGTAGGTGTTGGCGCGCATCTCCCCTTGCAGCTTGGCCCGCAATGCGGCCTGGTCTGTCGCCGAAATGTCCTTGTAGGGCTTGCCGAATTGCGCGCTCGCCCAATGATTCAGCAGCCACACCGATTCGCGATGCAGCCAGTCTGCCGACCAATCGGGCGCTACATACGCTCCATGACCCCAGACAGAACCCATCTGCTGCCCACCGGCGGATTGCCAGACGTTCTGGCCGTCACGGATGTCTTGTCCGGTGTAGAGGACCGTGCCGTCCGGCGTGGTCACCTTCGCAGGGATGGGCGGCTTCTTGTGGTAGAGGTCGTTGCCGAAATAAAGCAGCACCGCAAAGGACGCGGCGATGACGACGAACAAACTGATCCAGAGTCTTCGGTAGTTCATAAAATGAGTGGGTCTTGGCTTCAGATGGCGAGCGCGGCGCGCAGCTTGGTCGGGTGCTTCAACAGGTCGGCCAGCGAGTGGTTGTCCAGCACGGCGAAGAACGCCGCGGCTGCCTCGCCCAGCACGTCTTTGAGGCGGCACGCCGGGAAGAGCCGGCACTGCCGATCGCGTTTGTCGGCGCATTCGATCACGTAGTCGCTCTCTTCCCCAAACCGGACGATGTCCCCTACGCGGATGGTCTCGGCGGGCCGGCCCAGCGTGAAGCCGCCGCCAATACCACGGTGGGTCTTTAGATAACCGCTGCAGCCGAGGTCATGCACGATTTTGACCAGGTGATGGCGCGAGATGCCAAAAATTTCTGCGACTTCGCGCACGGTTGTCAACTCAGGAGCACGCAACGCGGCAAGCATCAGCACGCGCAGCGAGAAATCGGAGTATGCGCTCAGTTGCATTGGGTGCAGAATGCCAACCGCAACGGCAGGGCGCAAGCAAAAGATGTATTTGCCATACGGCTTTAGATTGATTACAGTATCGTCCATGCATTCGGCAACGACCAATCCACTCGATCGGGTCTGCCGCGTCGCACACGGTTGTGTCCGGTGCAGACGCGCCATTGGTGCGGGGCGCCCGGTTGCCGTTGACCTGTTGAACAATCATGAACACCATCACCGTTGAAACCTCTGTAGGCGAACTTGTCCGCGCTGTGCCGGCCCGCTCGCGCATTTTCGAAAACCTGGGCATTGACTATTGCTGCGGCGGCAAGAAGCCGCTGAGCGAAGTTTGCCGCGCCAAAGGACTCGACCCCGCGACGGTCGTGGCCATGTTGTCTGCGTTGGATACCACCTCGGATGGCACGCTGGCCGACCCCGACCGGATGACGCTGGCGGAACTTTGCGATCACATTGAGCGGGCGCATCACGATTATTTGCGCGAGGAACTGCCCCGCCTTGACTTCATGACCCGCAAGGTGGCCGACGTGCACGGTGACCACGAGCCGCGCCTCCGTGAAGTGCGACGGGTGTTCGAAACCTTCCAGGCCGAGTTTGCTTCCCACACGCAGGAAGAGGAAGAACAGGTCTTCCCGGCCATTCGCCAGTTGGAGTCCACCAACGGAGACAAGGCTGCACTGGTCGCATCTCTTCGGTCCGCCTTTGCCAAGCTCGAGTCTGAGCATCAGAACGCGGGGGCGGCGCTGGAACGTTTCGTGGAACTGACCGATCACCACACGCCGCCGGATTGGGCCTGCAACACCTTTCGCGCGCTGTACGACGCGCTTGCCCGGCTGGAGCGCAACATGCACCAACACGTTCACAAGGAGAACAACGTCCTGTTCCCGCGGGCGCTCGCTCTCGGCGGCAAACCATGAGCGAGAGCGAAAAACTCCCGTTGGTTTATTCCTGCTCCGGCGCCTCCAGCGCGGCGCAGATGGCGAATTACATCGCAGTCAAACTGGATCGGCTCAAGGTCGCGGAAATGTCCTGCATCGCCGGCGTGGGTGGCGACGTGAAACCGCTGGTCCGCACCGCGAAGTCAGGTCGGCCCATCATCGCGCTGGACGGCTGCCCGCTGCATTGCGCGGCGCACATCCTCAAGCGCCACGGACTTAAGCCCGACAAACACTACGACCTCAGTCATCTGAACGTGAAAAAGCGGAAGCATGAGGACTTCGATCCAGAGGAAGCGGCCCGTGTGCTGGAGAAGATTCGGCATGACCTCACATCGGCCGAAGATGAACCGCCCGAACAGTCCAGTCCGGTGTGCTACTTGAAAGACTTCAAGGACTGGTGAACCGTCCGCGTCATGCCTGCTCTTTGGCGCGGCGGCCTGGCTTTCGAGGCAGACTAATTGGGAGCCTCGGGACTGGCAGTGTCGTCCGGTGCTTGATCCTGAGACGGATGCAGGCCCAGTTGCCGCAGCTTCTCACGCAGTCGAAGGCGGCTGATCCCGAGCCAGCGCGCGGCTTTGGCCTGGTTCCCTTGAGCGCGGCGGATGGCCTGGGCGTAGAGCTCAGGTTCCAGGTCGGTCATCATCTGAGCCAGCGCGTTCTGCACCTCGCCTTGCTCCGCTCTCGTGAGCAGGTCCGAGACGTAAGCCGTGTGGTTCTGCTCGCTCGAAGTCAGCGGCTTCCGGCTCTTCCGCAGCACTTCACGGACGTGGTCGGCGCTGATTGTGTAGGAGCGGGCGAGCAGCAGGGTTTGGCGGATGACATTCTCCAGTTCCCGCACGTTGCCGGGCCAATGCTGCCGTTGTAGGAACTCCACCGCTTCGGGCTGAATGGAAAGAGCCTCCACCCCTACCTCCGGGCCATGCTTACGCAGAAAGTGTCCGATCAGGTCCGGAATATCCTCGGCGCGCTGATCAAGCGGGGGCAGATGGATCGTCACCACACTCAGACGGTAGTAAAGGTCCTCGCGAAAAGCCTTCTCTTGGATGGCGGATTCCAGGTCGCGATGCGTGGCGGCAATCACCCGCACATCTACCGGGACGGATTCCCGTCCGCCAACCCGTTGAACGGTGTTTTCCTCCAACACCCGCAGGAGTTTAGTCTGGAGGTTCCCATTCATGTCCCCAATCTCGTCCAGGAACAGAGTGCCGCCATTGGCCTGTTCAAACCGGCCGATGTGCCGACGGTCGGCTCCAGTGAATGCACCGCGCTCATGCCCGAATAATTCGCTTTCCAGTAGGTGTTCCGGGATAGCCGAACAGTTGACGGCCAGAAATGGTGCCTCGGCGCGGTTGCTGTGCTGATAGATCGCCCTCGCCACCAACTCCTTGCCCGTACCGGTATCTCCACGAATCAGCACCGTCACCTTCGTCGCAGCAACGCGCCCAATCTCCTTGTAAATGGCCTGCATCGTCCGACTTCGGCCCACGAGTGCCGTCCTGCCGGATTCGGCGGGTCCCATTTCGACCGGGTCGGACATGAGCCGACTGCACTCGATGGCGCGCGCCGTGATGTCGAGCATCTCGTCCATTTCAAACGGCTTGGGCACATAGTCAAAGGCGCCCCAGCGCGTAGCTTCGATCGCGATATCCGTTGTCCCGTGAGCCGTCATGAGAACAATCGGCAGCTTCGGTTTCGCCTGGTGCAATTCCCGCACCAGCGTGAGGCCGTCGGTGCCGGGCAGCTTCAGATCGCTGATCACTACGTCAAAGGCTTCGGCAAGAGCACAGTCGAGACCCTCGTCGCCGCGAGCCAGCACGGTCACGTCGTAACCTTCGGCTTCCATCACCTTCTCCATGCCACTGGTGATGGCCCGGTCGTCTTCAACAAGTAGAATGCGGGGACGGTTTTTCATGATTCATAGCGCGCGGCAGCACAATCCGAAAGGTCGTGCCGCGTTGCAGTTGCGTATCGTATTCGACAACGCCGCCATGCAGTTCAACGATGCGGGCGGCAATGGGTAGACCGAGGCCGGTACCATCCTCCTTGGTCGTAAAGAACGGGTCAAACAACCGTCTCACCACCTCGGGAGGCATACCCTTGCCGGTATCGGCGACCTCAATGATGGCCACGTCTGAGGCGCTGCCCAGGAGTGGCCGTTTGGACAGAACCACTCGCAGCGTGACGGTGCCCTCGCCTTCGATGCTCTGACCGGCGTTCTGGACGAGGTTGATGAGCACCTGTTTCATTTTCGACGGATCGGCAAGTACGCAGGCTCGCGGGACGGGCTCCTGAACCAAGCGCACTGATTTCTTGGCCAATTGGGGTGCCAGGAAGTCCCCGACATCGGCAAGCAGACTCTCGACGCATATCATCTGGCGCTCCAATTCGGGTGGTCGGGCAAACTGGAGGAAGTCCCCGACAATTCGCTCCAAGCGATTAATCTCGTCGTTGATCACTTGCACGTCATCGCGCGCCGATGCCGCGTCCGAAACGCTGCGTTTCAGGCTGAACAATCGAACTTTGATGGCTGTGAGCGGGTTTCGGATCTCGTGGGCGATGCCTGCCGCAAGAACCCCAAGAGACGCGAGCTTCTCGTGGCGTTCGAGGTGGGTGCGGCTCTCGCTTAACTGTGCCCGAAGCGGGGCGATGAGCCGCCGATAGAACACGGCCACAACCGCCGCACCTGCTGCGGCCATGAGCATCAACGACAAGAACCACACACGCTGGAGAGAAGCCAGCGCGGCGCTCTGCGCAGACGATCGTCCCTGCATCTCCAGGTCGGTTTTCTGTGTGAGTTCGTCGCACAGTGCGAGAACCTCAGCCAGCGAGTCCCCGAGAGCCCCGGATGACACAGGCGACTTCATCGTTTCGGTGTAGTTGGTCAGTGCCTGGCAGAGTCGGAGCATCAGGGTCTGCTGCGTGGCCGAGAACGTTGATCCGGTGGGCCGCTTCAGCCTCGTCTGCAATCGCGCCATGCTTGCCTGTATCCGAGTCGCCGGGAGCGGTGCCGACTGCTCCTCGCCCTGCATTCTCCGTAACTGATGCTCCAGTACGTCCGCCTTGAGTTCGCCGATGAGGCTGCCAAGCGCGGGACCTGATTCGTCCAGCGTCGGACGCAAGCGGTCGATCTGCCGCCAGGCGGTGCGCTCGATCCACACGATCACGGCGAGCACAAGAACTGTCGCAATCACGAACTCGGCTACCCGAGACCTGGTATCTGCTTTCATCGGAGTGGCTCGCCGCTTACCGGCAGTGGTTCGTCCCAAACCCACCGGTGCTATGGCTTCGTGTCGTGAATCGCGAAATACTCATATAAACTCGTTCGCGCCGCGTCCGGTATGGAGTGGCACGCAGTCAGCTTAAGCAGCTTTCAGACCTGAATCGTAATGGAACCAGCGTCATGAAGCGACAACCAAAACCCGTGTGCCATCGCGAACGCCGCCGCTTGAGACGAGCGCCCGCACCAATTCGTGTGCGGTCGTGGCAAAGACGACCCGCGAAGGAACCGACAACCCTGCATTCTATGAAAACGACAGTGCTGCTGGCCGACGCCGACCTGAGCGCTCGCCAAGCTCTGGCCGGCTTCCTGGAGAACGAAGGATTCTCGATTCTGCTGGCCGAAGGTGCGAGCGATACCCTCGACCTAATTCAGGCACAGGACGTTGGTATGGTCATCCTCGGTACAGACCTGAGGGATTGCAGCGGATGGGAGGCGTTTGCACGCGTGGCGACTATGAACCCGCAGGTTCCTGCCATCGTCATGACTTCCGAGTCGGGACAGAAGGCAAGAGGCGCCGAGGCGGGGGTGGACGCGGTATTTGAAAAGCCCATCGAATTCGACGAGCTGCTGCGTATCATTCGAGAGTTATTGGCCCAACCGACCGAGATGCGACTCCAGCGAGTATGCACAGTCGAGGCCCTCGCCCGTTACGTGCCGCGATCTTACAGGACGTTCGTTCGTGCACTCCAGGACCGGTACTCGGCGCCCTTGGCAATGCCGGAGTTGGATCAGATCCTGGCGCGTTGCGTGCCGACCTTCATCGGCAAATCTGGAACCACATCCAAGTTGCCTCATGCCGAAGGCGTCACCGATGTCGCGTCAGTCTAAGTCATCGACCCGGAAACCGCGCGACTGCGACTCGCTGAAACGCGTTGCTTCGTAAGGGTCTGTGCAAAATCACTTACGGTTTTGGCGGGAGCGCCAGCGGGCCAGATGCGAGGCCCGAGGGAGGGAGTGTATCCCCTGAGATACTCGACCGACCGAGGAACGACGCAGACGGCCCGGTGCCGCCCCGCTCCGGAGGGCTGGAGGGGTTTTGGCTCGCTGGCTTCGTTGCTCCTCAGCCACAGAGGTCAAGGCTATGCTCCTTCGTCGCACCTCGCCAGCGAGCCAAATCCCCTCCAGCAAAATCGGAAGTAATTTCCTCTCCGGAGACGGCTTCTGGCAACTGGTGCCCGTGCCCGGCGAAGCGCAGATGTACCTCCGCGGCAGCGTGTCACGGGCGCCCAGCGTCGCGGAGTTGCGGGGACGAGTCGCCTACGCTCGCCTCGACGAAGAACTGTGGACCTTGCTGCGCGATCCGCTGTCCCGCCACCAGGTTCGCGAGGCGCTGATCGTCCGGTACTTCCCCGAGAAGCGGGAACAACTGGCGGCCCTCGTGGCAACAGCCGCAACATCTCCGCCGCTGAGGTTCTGCGCGAGGAGCCGCCGCCACAGCGCGACCCGGCGTTCCGGCGGGTGATCTTGGACGTTTACGACTACCGATGCGCCGCGTGTGGCGTTCGTGTGCTCCTCGATCAGAACTTGTCGCTCGTGGAGGCCGCGCACCTCATCCCGTTCGAGGTCAGTCGCAACGACATGCCGACCAACGGTATGGCCCTTTGCCCCAATCACCATTGGGCAATGGACCTCTTCCTGATCGCGCCTTGCCCGGATGCCCGGCGTCAAGCCGGCGTGTGGCAAGTGGACGGGGAGCGGCTGGACGACCGAATCGAAGGACAACGCGCCCTCGTCGCCCTTGCCGGCAAACCGGTGATTCCGCCAAGCGAAGAAAAGTTCTATCCGGCAATCGAAAGTCTCCAGTGGCGCGAACAACACCTCGCCAAGAGCGGTTGAGCGCCTATGCCCGAGAACCACCAACGGAGGGCGAGCGTCCAGGGCTCATCTTGCCGGCCTTCGGTGAAATCGAATCCGAGCGCGTGCTCGCCGAAGACGATTTGTTCGCCGTGGTGTGCGACAAGTACCCCGTCACGCCGGGGCATACCCTCATTATCGCCCGGCGGGCCGCGACGCGATTCGAGCAACTGACCGATGCCGAGCAAGCTCGGCTCCTGAGTTGGGTCGGTTGGGCGCAGCGGAAGCTCGGATCGACGCTCTCGCCTTCCCCCGAGGGCTACAATCTCGGGGTGAATGACGGGACAGCGGCCGGCCAGACGATTCCACAGTTCCATTTCCATGTTATCCCGCGCTACCGAGGAGACGTTTCGAATCCTCGCGGTGGCCTGTGCTGGGTCATCCCCGCCAAGGTGCGGTACTAGCCTGGATTTCCACGGACCGGAATTGAGCTAAGTTTTCGAGGTTTTAGGCGGGCCGGTGTAGGTGGTCAGCCGCAGCGAGTGGCCTTCCCACCACGGGACCTGGACGGGTCGATCCAGCAAACC
>Ga0208197_1000096_pt1 | contig 114327 bp, 102 predicted proteins | sample AD_JPNNA4_MetaG_FD_184444 | JGI IMG/M metagenome (GOLD analysis project Ga0208197, IMG submission 184444) | Active sludge microbial communities of municipal wastewater-treating anaerobic digesters from Japan - AD_JPNNA4_MetaG (SPAdes) (version 2) | ecosystem: Engineered > Bioreactor >...
GGCTAACCTTTTGGCTGCGGTTGTCTTGATAGCTGTCGGAATATGGCTGCTCCTGCGGATGCACACGCTGTTCACCACACGCTACATGCTCTCGCGTGGAGGCTTGGAGCTGCGCTGGGGGTTGCGGCGGGAGGTCATCCCGATGCCGGCTGTCCAGTGGATTCGGCCGGTTTCGGATTTCCAGGCCAGGCTGCCGCTGCCTTTTGGCGCGCTGCCCGGGATGATTTTTGGCAGCCGGAATGTGCCCGGCCTGGGTCTGGTGGAATACGCCGCGGCAGACCCGCGCAATCTGCTTTTGGTTTCCGCTTCCGGCAGGTATTACGCCATTTCTCCCAGCGAATCTGCCGCGTTTCTGGATTTGTACGAGCGTTTGAACGAACTGGGCAGTCTCAGCGCCTACGAACCGCGCTCCGAAAGCCTGAGGACCTTAAGGGAGAAAATCTGGCGGGATGCAACCGCCCGAAGACTGCTGACAGGCGGGTTGATGGCGGCGGTGGTTGTTCTTGGGTTGGCGTTTGCGCTGGCCTCAACCCGTACTGAAATCACCTGGACCACGCTTGAGAAAGTGCCTTCCAACCAGGTCTTTCTGTTCGCGTTTTTCAGCCTTTTTATCTGGCTCATCAACGCGGTCATCGGCTTGTATTTTTACCTGCGCGGCGGAGTGGAAAAAGCCATGATTTACCTGTTTTGGGCCGGCTCGATTCTGGTTTCTTTGCTTTTGGCTGCCGCTTTGCTCATTCTGGCATTATAAATGCAAGCTTTAGGATGTGCTCACCTCAGGAAACGACCGAAGGGAAAGCGATGAATGTTGGTTTACCCGGGACGGGCGGGATTCCATGCTATAATCTGAAAACAAACGGAGTGAAACCACCCCGTAATTTGGCATTGATGCTATGAGAGCGCCGCGCACTTTAATATCCCTATATTCCGGCTGCGCGAAATGCCTGCTGACAGCGCTGACAGCTGTTTTCATCCTGACGGGCTGCGCGCGGGGGGCGCAAACTCCTACCCCGCTCGCCTTCCCGGTGCAGCAGAACGCGACCGCCCCGGCCTCCCCGACACCCACGCCGGAGGTGTGGAACACCTTCGCGCCTCCCAGCATCGAGCCGGCAACGCCTGTACCTCCAGCCGCGGAGCGCGTGGCGCTGCCCGAGGATGTAGAAATTTGGCTGTTTTTGGGCTCGGACCTGGAAGCCCCGTATCGCGGGCGCACGGAAGCGTTTCATCTGGCGTTTGTCAACACCAGGCTCTCGAAAGCCAGCGTGATTTCTATCCCAGGCAACCTGTTTGTGTATATTCCGGGATACACGATGCAGCGGCTGAATACCGCGTACGCGCTGGGTGGAATAAATCTGGTGCGGGAGACGCTCGCGTACAACTTTGGTATCAAGCCCGACCGCTTTGTGGTGGCCCATCCGCAGGAATTTGGCTGGCTGGTGGACGACCTGGGCGGCGTGGATGTCAGCGTTCTGCTGCCCATTCGCGACGCCTGTGGCGGATTGCCGGCTGGCTTGCACAGCATGAACGGTCAGAAAGCGCTGTGTTATGTGTCTTACCTCTCGGGTGATGACACCATCGACCGAACAAGAAGACAGCAGCAAATGCTGCAACTGCTCCTTACAAAATTAGTCCAAAATGGAAGGTTGGTAAAGCTTCCAGCAATGTACGTTTCGTACAGCGCGCAATTAGAAACGGATTTTTCGCTGTCGGAACTGCTGCTGAACATCCCGCTCTTCCTGCGCCTGGGAGACCCGCAGCGGCTGAGCTATTATTTGCTCGGTTGGAATGAACTGCGAAGCTGGGAGCTGCCGGATAACACCCAGACCAGCGTGCTCCTGCCGGACGCGGAAGCGGTCAGCGCGGTCTTCGCGCGGGCGCTGGCGGATGTATTGGAAGCCAGCCCGCTCGGGGAGGTAGTGCTCACGTACGAAGCGCAGCTGACCGAAGCTTCGGCTTTCACGCCCACGCCGCTGACGCCCGCCGTAACAGGCAGCTTGCCGGCTGTGACAGGGACGCCGACGCCAACCCGCACTTTGCCGCCCGGCGTAACGCCGACCCCCGGCGTGACGCGCAGCCCGATACCAACCGCCATTTTTCCGACCACGTATCCTGTGACTACCCCCACAGATACGGGTGAATATCCGTAACAGAGGAACAACTTTGTTCTGATGCACATGGGCGCTAAGACACTGTCACGAAACACTGTTCTGAGCAGAATTATTCTGGTCTGTGTTTTCGTGCTGCTTGTGCTGAACCCGGTTCCGGCGAAATCCTTACCGCTCCCTTCCGAGGGCCCGCAGCGCTCCGTTGTGCTGAATGTGGATTACACGACGTACGAGTGGTGGCTGCTCTCCTGGAAAACCTCGCAAGTTGTCTGCCAGATATATGTCGAACATGAATCCTGGCCGGATGACAGCGAGGTTTTGTATTACTGCGGCAACACGATTCTCAGCCAGTGGCGGAGGACTTCCGCTTGCGTCTTTGACAGCCTGATTACCAACCCCCAGCAGTGCCCCGGGCTCTATCTGCACCTGGCAAACGTCACGCCTTCCACGAGGAAGGTCGAAGTGAAGCTGCCGCCAGCCGAAGTTTTGATATCCATCGCGGGCTGCAGCAGCTCTCCTGGCGATAATCAATGCACCTCCCTGCCATTTTTGCGCATGGAAGGGGTGGAACCTCTGCCCAACGAACAAATCATCCAGATTCTGGGCACCTTGAATGGACTGCCGTTCACCTGCCCCGGTTCGATTTGTGATTTGCCGCTTTCGCCCACCGGCATGAACGGTGTGGAAGTTGTCTTTTGGGCGGAATCCAGCTACGGCGACGCGAGTGAAAAATTCACAGCGCAGGTGCGCGTGATACCCTGGGGAGAGTTTGCTAACCCCGAAGCCGTTTCCGCGGACCAGCCGGTTTATTATGTGGACGTTCTCAGCTCGCAATACCAACAGGAAAACCTTTCCAGCTGTTCCAATATCTGGCAGGCGTTTTTGCCAGTGGACGGCGCTCCGACCTGGCTGAGCACGCCGCTGCTTTCGGAGAATCTGATATCTTTTGACGAATATTACCTGCTGGCCGGCTCGCTGATTAAGCAGGGTTTGGTGGATGCCAGCTCCTGTGAGCGCGGCGGGTTGGAGCTCAATGGGGCGGCAAACGTTTGCGGGATGGAACTGGCGCGGCCGTATGTGAATGAATGGCAGAACCGCTTTGACGCGGAGATTTTGCAGGTAGCCGTTGATACCGGCGTGCCCGCGCAGCTGATGAAAAACATCTTCAGCCGGGAAAGCCAGTTCTGGCCCGGGATTTATGCCAGGGTGCAGGAAGCTGGTCTCGGTCAGCTGACGGAGTTAGGCGCGGACGCGGTGCTGCTCTGGAATCCGGATTTCTTCACACAGTTCTGCCCGTTAGTACTCTCCGAGGAGACATGTCAGCGCGGCTTTGGCAATCTGGATGAGGCCCAGCAGGCAATGCTGCGCGGCGCGCTTGTGCAAAAAGTGAATGCGAGCTGCCCGGATTGCCCGGTAGGGATTGACCTGACCCAGGCGAACTTCAGCATCAGCATTTTCGCGCGCGGGCTGCTTGCCAATTGCGAACAGGTCAACCAGATTATTTACAACGCCACCGGCAAAAGTGCGGGTCAGCTTTCGACGTATGAAGACTTGTGGAAGTTTACCCTGCTGAATTACAATGCTGGCTCCGGCTGCCTTTCGCGCGCCATCCGACAGACGGTCATCAATAAACAGCCGTTATTATGGGGAAATGTGGTCCAGTACCTGGAACCTGTGTGTCAGGCCGGGATTGCCTATGTAGATGATATCAGTAATATGCCGGTCGTCCCGGAGCCTGGAATTGGAAGCCTGCTGGCCACGCCCAACCCCGAAGTCGTCCTGACCACGCCGACGCCCGTGCCGACGCTGGCTGCGACCATCACTCCCACCTCGATATACCCGAGCCCTACGCCGCCGGGATACCCGGTGAAGACCCCCACGCCACTGCCTGAATACCCGTAAAACGCCCGGGTAACGGCTGTTTTCTACTGCCCTGAGCGCAAGGCTTCCAGCTGAGCTTCCAACTCCGCGCGTTTTTCTTCGCCGGCCTGGCGCACTTCGTCGCGGATTTTTTGCACGGCTTCTTGCAGCTTGCTTTTCAACTCGCTGCCTCTGGCCGGGGTATATAACAGCACCAGCGCGCTTCCCAGCAATCCGCCCAAAATTGCTCCTGTAATCCAAGATTTCGTTTTGCTCATGTGCGTTCCTTTTTCTGTTTACTCACAGATTATAAGGCATATTCCGGGCAAAGTTTGTGAGGGCTTATAAAGCCGCGTTGAAGCGCATCCTCCGGGCTTGCGGACTGGGAGACGGATTGCCCATGGTGAGATCACTTCGCTATGCTCGCGATGATGGGCTGTTTGTCTTTGCGAAGGAGCAACAGCGACTGAAGCAATCTCCCGATATGCCCGCAGGGAGATCGCTTCGCTATGCTCGCGATGACAGACAATTCGTCTTTGCGAAGCAGCGACAGCGGCTGAAGCACTCTACCGATACCCTCATGGGGAGATCGCTTCGCTATGCTCGCGATGACGGTCTGTTTGTCTTTGCGATTAAGCGTCGGTTTTGTTTGTCCGCGTGACCAGCCCCATCGGCCGTTTACATAATTCTTTGAAAATGTTAATACGCTTCTATCGTTGGGTAGGTATATTCTAAACAAGTGATTTTTGGAACAAGGAGAATTTTTATGGGAAAGATAATTGGAATTGACCTCGGCACTACCAACAGCGTCGTTTCCGTGATGGAAGGCGGTTCTCCGACCGTAATTTCCACCTCGGAAGGCTCTCGGCTTTTGCCCTCGGTGGTGGCTTTTAATAAAAACGGTGAACGGCTGGTAGGCATTCCGGCCAAACGTCAGGCTGTGGTAAACCCTGAAAATACCGTGTATTCAATTAAGCGTTTCATGGGTCGCCGTTTCGACCAGGTGGCTACCGAACGAAAAATGGTTTCATACAAAGTCGTCTCCGGGCCCAGCGGCGATGTTCGCATTGAGATTCCTGTCAACGGACAGACCTATACCCCGCAGGAAATCTCGGCGATGATTCTGAGCAAGTTGAAAAGCGACGCCGAAGCCTACCTGGGGGAGAAAGTGACCCAGGCTGTTATCACGGTTCCGGCGTATTTCAATGACAGTCAGCGTCAGGCAACCAAAGACGCGGGAAAAATCGCGGGCCTTGAAGTGCTTCGCATCATTAACGAGCCTACCGCTTCCGCTCTGGCTTACGGCCTGGATAAGAAAGAGAACGAAATTATTCTGGTGTTTGACCTTGGCGGCGGCACCTTTGATGTCAGCCTCCTCGAAGTTGGCGGCGGCGTGGTGGAAGTGAAGGCCACTAACGGCGATACTCACCTGGGCGGCGACGACTGGGATGAGGTGATTGTCAATTGGGCGGCGGATGAATTTAAACGCGAACAGGGCATTGACCTGCGCAACGACCGCCAGGCTCTGCAGCGGCTGCGCGAAGCCGCCGAAAAAGCAAAAATCGAACTCAGCAGCGTGATGGAGACCGAAATCAACCTGCCGTACATCACGGCGGATTCCTCCGGTCCAAAGCACCTTTTGCTCAAGCTCACCCGCGCAAAGTTCGAACAGATGACGGAGCATTTGCTGCAGCGCTGTAAAGTGCCCTTCAACGCGGTCATCAAAGACGCCAACCTGAGCGTCGACCAGATTGACGAAGTTGTGCTGGTAGGCGGCGCCACCCGTATGCCCATGGTGCAGGACCTGGTGCGCCAGCTGACCAACGGCAAAGAGCCCAATAAGGGTGTGAACCCCGACGAGGTGGTTTCCATTGGCGCGGCCATTCAAGGCGGCGTGCTGGGCGGCGAGGTGAAGGACGTGCTTTTGCTGGATGTGACTCCGCTTTCTTTGGGCGTGGAAACCCTGGGCGGCGTGATGACCAAGCTCATTGAGCGCAACACCACCATCCCGGTGAAGAAAACGGAAGTTTTCTCCACGGCCGAAGACAGCCAGACCTCTGTGGATATTCATGTGCTGCAGGGTGAGCGCCCTCTGGCGGCGGACAATATGACGCTCGGCCGCTTCCGCCTGGACGGAATTCCTCCGGCTCCGCGCGGCATCCCGCAGGTGGAGGTGACCTTTGATATTGACGCGAACGGCATTCTCAGCGTGACCGCCAGGGATAAAGCCACCGGCAAAGAGCAGAAAGTCACCATTACGGCCTCGACCAACCTGAATAAGAGCGATGTGGAACGCATGGTGCGCGAAGCGGCTCAGCATAAGGAAGAGGACGACCGGCGCAAAGCTTTGATAGAAGCCAGGAATATGGCCGACAGCACCGCTTACCAGGCTGAAAAACTGCTGCGCGACCTGGGCGAGAAGGTGGAAGCCGGCAAACGCGCTGAACTCGAAGCGAAGATTAAAGAGCTGCGAGATACCATGGCGGGCGACAATACCTCCGCGATAAACGCGGCCGCGCAGGCCGTGCAGAGCCTGATGCAGGCCATTGGCACGGCGGCATATCAACAGACCCAGACCGGACCGACCGGCGGGGAGAGCCAGCCGAAATCTGGTCCTGCGCAGGGCGGTGAGGACTTTGTGGACGGCGAATTCCACGAAGCATAAGCCTTTGATTGATAATGCGAGAGAGGCTGCCCAGAGGCAGCCTCTTTGTTTTTGCCATCAGGCACACGAACGGCTGGGCGACCTTCGCTCCCATGTGAGCGGGCTGTCCTGGAAGATTGTGCATTGCCGGCTGTCCAAAACGCTTTGCTTTTCTTGCGTTATAATGCCCCTTTGTTATGGCGAATAAAAACACAGAAAAATTTCAGCGCCAGCTTAACGGCAAGAAAAACCTGCGGTGGCTTTGGGTAACCCTGACAGCGGCCGCGGTGGTGGTCTTGCTCCTGGTTGCTTTGTACCAAATCCCGGCGATACAAAACCGCACATATTTTTATGTGGCCAAGGCGCGCGCCAGAATCCAATACTTTTTCAGCCCTCCTGGCAATAAAGCCTTCAATCCAAGCGGGCAGGGTACACTCATCCCTGAAGTGGCAGCCACGCTGACCGCCATGGCGCCCACCCCGACGCCTACCCCGGCTGCTTCCGCGACGTCCACCCCTCACCCAACGCGCCAGGCAACTTTTACGCCCACCATTACCTTTACGCCTACACCAACGTCGACCCCCATTCCGCGCTCGATGACGCTGACCGGCATCAAGTACGAGCGGCAGCTCTTTAATAACTGCGGCCCGACCAACCTGGCGATGCTGCTCTCCTATTGGGGCTGGGAAGGCGACCAGCACGTGGTTGAAAAGGTCATCAAACCGTTGAAAGAAGACCGCAATGTGATGCCGTACGAAATGCTGGAATACGTCAATACCCAGACGAGCCTGACCGGCGTTGTGCGCTACGGCGGGGATATTGAGATGGTGAAAAAGCTGGTCGCGGCCGGCTTCCCTGTGCTGATAGAGCGCGGGTATATGAACGCCAAAGAAGGCTGGATGGGACATTACGGCATCATCACCACCTATGACGATGTGGTGCAAAAAGTGCATATTCCCGATTCCTTTTTAGGAGATATCGCCCTGCCTTACGACCTGGTGACCATGTACTGGAACCAGTTTGACGGCATCTACCTGGTCATCTATCCCTATGAGCGCGAAGAAGAGGTGATCAGCATACTGGGGCCCCAGTGGGACGCGGAATACAACCTGCGCTATGCTCTGGAAAAAACCGCGGACCGCATTGCCACCCTGGAAGACCGCGAGCTTTTCTTTGCCTGGTACAGCCGCGGCAATCTCTTGATTGAAATGAAGGATTACGCCGGCGCGGCGGAAGCGTATGATGAAGCTTTTGCGGTGTACGAGAAAATCCCCACACAGGATAGGCCATGGCGCGTTTTCTGGTACCAGACCGGACCGTTTTTCGCGTATTTCTATACCGGTCGTTATCACGATGTGCTGAATCTGGCTAACTATGTGCTCGATATCACTCCCGAGGATGCAATCCCCGAAACCTGGGTCTGGCGCGGCCGCGCGAACAAGATGCTTGGCAACTGGCCGGCTGCTGAAAGTGATTTTCGGAAGGCCTTAGAATGGCATCCGCAGTGGTGGGTGGCTGAAAACGAATTAATAAACATGGGAATTACCCCATAAGCCGCGGCGCGGCTTGTTATAATTGCCGCATGATAAAAATTCTGCATTTTGCCGACGCGCACATTGATATCATCGCCAGCGGTCCTTACGACCCTGCCACGGGTTTGTTCCTGCGGGTGACGGACTTCCTGAAGTCTCTCGACGCGATTGTCGATACCGCCGTCGCGGAGAAGGTGGACCTGGTCATCTTCGCGGGGGACGCGTATAAAGACCGCAGCCCCGCGCCCACCTATCAGCGCGAGTGGGGAAAACGGATTATGCGCCTTTCCCGGGCGGGAATCCCGACGATTTTGCTGACCGGAAACCACGACATTTCGCCTTCACAGCTGCGCGCGCATGCCATCCAGGAGTTTTCCACCCTGGATGTTCCGCATGTGTATGTGGTGGACAGGCCTCGTTTTTTGGGCCCAAAGGACCTGGAAAACCTATCTGTGCAGGTGCTTGCCATTCCCTGGGTCACGCCTTCCGCGGTAAAGAACGCCGCGCCCGAAGCGGGGGATGCGAACGCTGAATTGGATGTGATTATTGAAAACGCGGTAAGCGTAATCATTCAGCAGGCTTTGGAAAAGCGCGATGAGACGCTGCCTTTCATTCTCGCGGCGCACGCCTCCATTCGCGGCGCGCTGATTGGAGAAGAACGCAAGATTAAGCTGGGGCGGGATGTTCAGCTTTCCCAGGGTTTGGTGAAAGACCCCCGCTTTGACTATGTCGCGCTCGGGCACATCCACCGCTTTCAGGACCTGAACGCCGGCAGCCACCCGCCAGTCATCTATGCCGGCTCTATCGAACGCGTGGATTTTGGGGAAGTGGACGATGAAAAAGGGTTTGTGGTCGCGGAGGTCTCCCGCGGGGAAACGCGATACCGCTGGCACAGACTAAACACGCGCCCATATCGGGACTTCACGGTTACTCTCAACACTGACGACCGGGCAATGGAAAAAATCCTTGCCGCGCTTCCGCCGGCAGAGGACCTGGCCGGAGCTATCGTCCGCGTGACCATCCATTACCCGGATGAAATCAGCGAGACCATCGATGACGCGGAAATCCGGGAACGGACCCGGCTGGCAATGGATACAAAGATAAACAGGCAGCCTTCCTACAGCTTGCGGGCGCGCTTGGGGGAGAGCGCGGAAACCCAAAGTCTGACCCCGGAAGAACTGCTGAAGCTTTATTGGCAGCAAAGCCACATGGATGAAGCGGAAGCAGCCGCGCTGCAGGCGCTTGGGGAGCGCATTATCCGCGGCGAGATAACAGAAACCCAGAGTTAAATCAGATTCAGGCGAAACGAATAGCGTCCAGCATGCGGGCAAGGCGGGCGGTCTCGCGCACGTCGTGCACGCGCAGAATGTCCGCGCCGTGCAAGATTCCGTACGCGTTGGCAGCCAGACTGCCTTCCAGACGGTCATCCGGCGGTAAATTCAGCGTGTAGCCGATGAACGATTTGCGGGAAACCCCCAGCAGCAGCGGAAAGCCCAGTGCCTTCAGGCGGTCAAGCTCTTTCAGCAGGCGCAGATTTTGGGCGGTGGTCTTGCCAAAACCTATGCCGGGGTCCAGAATCAGCTGTTCGTCGCTCAGGCCGGCTTCGCGGGCGATGCGCACGGATTGGAGCAGCCCTTCGGCCACTTCCGCGCTCACATCTCCATAGGAGATATCCACATATCTGCCGCCCAGGCTCAGGTCAATAGACGCGTTTTGGGGGTTGGAGCGGTTGTGCATCAGCACCAGGCAGGCGCCGTGCGCGGCGGCCGCCGCCCCCATCAAAGGGTCGGCGCGCAGCCCCCAAACATCGTTGATAATGTGCGCGCCGGCGCTCAGTGTTTCTTCGGCCACGGCGGCTTTGTAAGTGTCCACCGAAATAACCATGTCTGGCAGCTCATCCCGCAGCGCGCTGAGGACCGGCAGGAGCCGCTCAATTTCCTGTTCCGCGGAGACAGGCGCGGCGCCTGGGCGGGTAGACTCCGCGCCAAGGTCCAGTATATGTGCGCCCTCCGCCTTAAACCGGACAGCCTGAGCCAGCGCCGCACGGACAGGCTCGCTCTGCCGCAAAATCCCGTCTCCGGAGAAGCTGTCGGTGGTTATGTTGAGGATTCCCATGATATAGGTCTGGTTTCCCAGATTTGGCAGTAAATCTCGCAGCATAGGGCTCCTTATTGGGCGGGTCTGGCTTCGCTGAAGACTTCCACGCGTTCGATGGCAGGCCCGGCGCTGTACACGAGGAAAGAGAAGTCCAGCGGGCCGTTCCCGCTGATTGGGGGTTGCGCGTCCCAGCGCCGGATGCCCGCCACGCTGCCATCCGAGGCATACGCCACGCCCAGCACCCACACCGAAGCTGCCTGGGGAGAGCCTGCCGGGAAAATCACCTGTCCGCTTACCGCGCAGGAAAGCCTGTTCTTGGAGCAGGAAATATCCAGCTCTGCTGGCTCGGCCGGGAGGTAGCGGGCATCATTCTCCGGGACAGGCAGCGAGAAATCTATTTCAGCGCGGGCGCTAAAACGCTCCGGCGTTGGGGGCTGGAAGTAGGTGATTAATGGCAGGCTTTGTCCGGCCTTCAGCAGATTCAGCGGTAAGACAGCTGTCTGGGAGCGGACGTAATCGCTGCCTTCGCCGGTCAGTGTGACCTTAGCACTTACATTTTCCATATCCTTTTCTATGTCGTTTACGGCCAAGGCAAAGCACAGCACGCCGCCCGCGCTGTCGCGGTAGCAGTCGGTCTGCAAGACCGATTCAGCGGGTTGGGTCAGCTGTCCGCCTGCGGAAGGCGTGCTGGTGGGAGGCGGCGGCGTTTGGGTGATGGGAATCAGCAGCACTGTGCCCACGCCCATCGCGTAGGGAATCACCGTGGGGTTGGCGGTCATCAACGCTTCCAGGCTGATGCCGTAGCGGATTGAAACCCCAAACATATCGTCGTCTTCATCGACTTTGTAGTAAACTGGCGTGCCGGTGGGGGTCAGGCTGGGCGTGAGCGTCGGCGTCGCCGTGTCTGGCAGGGGGCTGGGAGTATCGGAGGGGAGCAGCAGAGGCGTGTTGGTGGCGCGCGCCGGGCTGGTGGGGGCAGGAGAAATGCTGAACACGCAGCCGGAAAGCAGACTGGCGGCGAGGAAGAGCAGGAAAAGGCGCTTGATTTTCATAGTCCCATTATACCAATGGGTCTGGCTGGGGTTATGCGGGCCAGAAGTGTATGAGTTTTGTCAAAAATCCGCTTATTTGCTTGAATCCACTTATCTATGGTAATATAATAATTTGTCAGAAAGACATGGAGTAAAAAGAAATGCCAATTTATACGTATCATTGCGACAACTGCGGGATTCGGTTTGACCAGCAGCAGAAATTCACAGACGAACCTCTGACGCTGTGCCCGGAGTGCAACGAGCCAACGCTGCGAAAAATCTACCAGCCGGTCGGCATCGTATTTAAAGGCAAGGGTTTTTACGCCACAGACCACCGCTCCCCTTCCGGGCAGAATCACACGCACGCGAAGGCCGAAAACGCTTCTGAAAGCAAGTCGGAGGACTCAAAAGCCGCGGGAGCGTCTTCTTCCACTGATGCGGTCAAATCCAGCAACACAAAAGCTGCCGAATAGGCAGCTTTTTTTATTCTCCTTACGCCTGCAGGTTCTGATTAACGCTGGCCTGCAGCAATTGATACTCCGGGCTGGCGGCATATGCCTTTAGGGCGTTGATGCGCTTGATAATCATCGGGTGGGACTGAAAAAGTTCCGCCACCTGGTTCACGAAGGCGTCGTCCTGAGCGTCTACCATCGTCAGCGCCTGTTCAAATTCAGCCTGCGACTGAATTTTTGGAGCGGCAAGCCGAACCAATGCAGAAACCGCATAATTCAGACTTCCGCAGGCGAGCAGTCCCGCACGGTCGCAAGAGAATTCACAGGCGCGCGACCAACGCTGGAAAACCAGGTACATAATGTACCCAAAACCAAAAGGAGAAGGCGAACCTGCCAGGCCGCCCACAATGGTGTTCAGCCAGGTGTGCCCCAAGGCGACATGCCCCATCTCGTGCCCAAGCACGAAAGCCAGCTCTCCCTTGTTCATGATGCGCAGCATAGGCTCGTACAACACGATGTTCTTGCTTTCTGAGAGCCCGAAGGTATAGGCGTTGACCATATTCTCCCGCACGACGTACACGTTCAGCGGACCGGGTTGAAGCCGCCTGGCGCATACCTGCACCACATTAGCCAGTTCGGGGCTGCGTTCCGGAGAGATTAGAAAAGCCTTGCGCATCAACTGGGCCTGCATCGCGCGGCTTGAAAATATGGATGTCCCCAGGATGAAAACAACAATTAACAGACTCAGGCACTGCGTCAGGAAGGCGGTGACGAGAACCACAACTGCGCTGACCAGCAAAGTGATCAGGAGGGTTGGGAATTCATTGGGATGGCGGTAAGCGGTAGTGCGGAACATGCGCCTCTTTTCAGTTTGGAAGATGGCTTAATTTTACCGCCGCTTTGGCTTGCGCGGCTGGCAAAACAAGTGGCGGCAGGCGTCCGCGCGCGTGCTGCCTGGCGTCCGGCAGCTCGCGATAAATGGGAACAGCCGCTTGTCTTGTCTTGAGGGATAAATAACAGAAAAGCGCGGTCATGACCGCGCTTTTCTCTTCTCAGTCTTTGGAAATATTGACAAACACCACCGGGCGGCGCCTGGTCTCATCGAAAATGTGAGACTTTGCCAGGTTCAGGACGTCCCGTTCCAGGTTTCCGTTCGCGGAACGCGCCATTTTTTCGATGCGTTTGCGCAAATCATCGAACAGGTCCTGAGATTCAGCCGCGGTCATAAAGCCCCGGCTGATGATTTCAACCTCTTTCAGGCTGGCGTTCGTCTTATCTTTGATTAGATTCAGCAGCACAACGCCGTCCTGGCTCAGCATTTCGCGTTCCCGCATCACCGAGCGGTCCACATCGCCCACGCCCGAGCCGTCCACGAACACATAACCGCCGGGGATGCGCTCGCCCAGCTTCATCTCTCCGTGTTCAAACTCAATCACGCGGCCGTTTTCCACGATGGCAATCTGGCGCTCGTCCATTCCAACTTCACGGCCGAGGCGCGCATGCTGGTTCAGCATGCGCAGTTCCCCGTGAATGGGAATCAGGTAGCGCGGGCGGGTCAGATGCAGCATCAGTTTGATTTCTTCCTGGCTGGCGTGCCCGGAAACATGCACGGCCGCGATGGCTTCGTAGATAACCTGGGCGCCCTGTTCCAGCAAGCGGTTAATAGCCCGGTAAACCAGCTCTTCGTTGCCCGGGATGGGGTGTGAGGAAAGCACAACGGTATCCCCAGCCTTGATATCGAAGCGTTTATTGCTGCCGTTGGCAAGTCTGCCCAGAATTGATGTGGGCTCTCCCTGCGAGCCGGTGACCAGCAAGACTACCTGATTATCCGCCATCTGCAGGGCGGTCTCGACGGGCACGACCACATCTTCCTCAAAATCAATGTAACCCAACTGACGGGCAATTTTCACGTTTTCGGTCATGCTCAGACCAACGAAGGCAACCTTGCGGTGGTACCGCTGGGCGGCGTTGATGACCTGCTGCATGCGCGAAATGAGGGACGCGAAGGTGGCAACGATAATGCGCCCCTGCGCCTCGCGGAAAACCCGGTCAAAAGCCGAATCGATGACCTTCTCGGAGGGCGTCCAACCCGGGCGCTCCGCGTTGGTGGAATCAGCCAGGAGCGCCAAAACGCCCTTTTGGGCGAATTCCGCCAGTTTGGCATAGTCCGTCGGCCAGTTATCCACGGGGGTGTGGTCAAATTTGTAATCGCCGGTGTGGACTACCAAACCCGCCGGGCTTTCAATCCCCAAGCCGATGCCGTCGGGCACAGAATGGCAGACGTGAAAGGCGTGCACCTTAAACGGGCCAATCTGCACAGTCTCGCCCGCCTTGAGAGTTTGGAGTTTGGCGGTTTTATGGTCAAAGCCGCGGCGGTTCAATTTGGCCCCAATCATCCCAAGCGTGAGCGGCGTGGCGTACACTGGCGCGTCGACACTTTCCAACAGGTGCCCAATCGCACCGGTGTGGTCCTCATGCCCGTGCGTGATGACAATGCCGCGCACCTTGTCCGCGCGCTGTTTGATATATTCAAAATCCGGGATGATGTAATCAATCCCAATCATGTCATTATCGGGGAACATCATGCCGGCGTCCACCACCAGGATTTCGCCGCCGTACTCATAAACGGTCATATTCTTCCCGACTTCCCCGAGTCCCCCCAGGGGAATAATGCGCAACTTCTTTTCTTTCATTTTCTTTCCTTAAAGCTTACGGCTACTGCCGTGTAAATTCGTTTTCAATTAAAAAATTCCCGCTAAGCCAAATCAGCCGGGGAATTTTGTTTCAAAATAAGGTATATCTTCAACAAAAAGCCGCCAAGCGGCTGGATTAACTTGCAGGAGTATAGCATAAGCAGTGGGCTGCCGTCAAATCAGCGGGCGTGAATCCAGCGTCGGCGCGCGAGCGGACCGGGATTTTAACCTGAAATTTATAAATTGCTTACATAAATCCAACATTCCAACCGTAAATTGGAGGCGCAAGAAAACAAAAAAAGGAGGTTGCTATGGCAAGTATCGTGAAACGTCGCTTCTATCCACGGGACCTGTATAACCTGGACCAATTTATGGATCGGTTCTTTGATATTAACGCCGACCTGTGGGGTTCCCAACCGCTGGGTTTCCCGCTGGATGTGATTGAGAAGGACACCGAGTTCATCGTGCGCGCAGACGCGGCTGGCTTTGACCCTGAACTGCTTGAAATCACCTACGACAACAATACGCTCAGCATCAAGGGTGAAATCAAGGAAGAAAATAAAGAAGAAAAAGAAGGCAAATATCATCTGCAGGAACGCCGTTCGGGTACTTTCTTCCGCAGCGTTTCACTGCCTGGCCAGATTGACCAAAGCGCCATCAGCGCCGAGACCGAGAACGGGATTCTCACCATCCATCTTCCTAAGAAACCCGAAGCGCAACCGAAACGCATTGAAATTAAACCCAAATCAGTCCAGGTTGTTGATCAGGGCAAGTAATACAGTCTCAGACCTAAGGGCGTCAGGGCTGCCGTCGGGCAGCCCTGATGCTTTTCCGGGCCTCCTGAAGCCGCGGGGCATTTGGGTAATTTACGCCTCTTGGTAATGGAATGCACTGATTCCCCTGTATAATTAGGTCAGTCTGATGACCCACAAGGAGAGAATCATGGATGCTGAAATGTACCGTGTCCCGCTTAAAGGCAAAATCAAGCTGCAGGATTACGACCCCAACGATTCCAAATTATTCGACGGCAACAAAAAAGACGGCAAAGAAGCTTTGCTTAAACTGAACGCCGAGCTGGAAGCGCTTCAGGAACAGCTTTACGCTGAAGCGAAGCACCGCGTGTTGATTGTGTTACAGGCGATGGACACCGGCGGGAAGGATGGAGTAATCCGTTCCGTTTTTGAGGGCGTCAACCCGCAAGGCGTAAAGGTGGCTGCCTTTAAGACCCCGACTCCGGTGGAATTAGCGCACGACTACCTCTGGCGGGTGCATCAAAACACACCCGGAAAAGGCGAAATAGTCATCTTTAACCGCTCCCACTACGAGGACGTGCTGGTTGTTCGCGTTCACAACCTGGTTCCGGAGGAGGTTTGGTCAAAGCGCTATCAACACATCCGGGAATTTGAACGTATGCTCGCGGATGAAGGCACCACGATTATCAAGTTCTACCTGCACATAGACCTGCAGGAACAGGCGAAACGCTTTTTGGCCCGCGTCGAAGACCCGACCAAGCAGTGGAAATTCAACCCCGGCGATTTGGATGAGCGCGCCCGCTGGGATGATTACATGAAAGCCTATGAAGACATGCTGAACCAGACCAGCACCGCCTGGGCGCCCTGGTACATCATCCCTGCCAATAAAAAGTGGTACCGCAACTGGCTCATTTCAAAAATCCTGATTAAGACCCTGAAAAATTTGGATATGAAGTACCCAACGCCGGTGGAAAACATAGAAGATTACCACAAGCGGCTGCTGGAAATGGTCTCGGTGAAATAAGCTGCTATGACTGAACTCCCAGGCTCGGAATTGGGAGCCGTTATTGGGGGCCGACTCCAGCGCGATTTTATACTGCCGTTTGAAGGCAAACCCCGCCTGAACATCGTCGGCGGAAACCTTCCGTACGCGGCTGCCGCTTTCGCCTTTTGGGGCGGCAGGGCGGGGCTGTACGCGCGCGTACCGCTTGCGTTTGAACTGCGGCAGCTGGACCCGCTAAAAGAAAAAGGCTGCGACCTGAGCGGCATCGTGCGCGTGAAAGAACCCCTTGACGACCGCCGCTTCCTGGCCTATACCGACCCGCTAAGTCCGCACAGCGATAACCCCATTGCATATTTCGCGGAACGGAGCATTCCTTTCCCGCGGGAATTGATTGGGTACGAGAACGAATGTCTCCATTTTTGCAGCAAACTGGAATATGAAACCTATACCGCCCGGGTGACTGACCTGCCGCGGCCTTATCTGGAAGTCTCCGCGGCGCACCTTTGCCCGATTGACTTCCTTTCGCATAAGATATTGATTTCGCTGCTTAAAGCGGGCATGATTGAGACGCTGACCATGCGCGCCAGTTCCGGTTACATGGACTCCAGCTTTTGGGAAGATATGCGCGGGTTAACCGCTGACCTGACGGCCTTCATGCTCACCGAGGCGGAAGCGCTGCGGTTGTTCCGCGGGCGCAGCGTGGACCTGTGGGAAATCGCGGAAGCGCTGGCGCACTACGGACCGGAGTTTGTGCTGGTGCATCTCCCCGACGGCTCTGTGCGATTATTCGACCGGATGGGACACAAACGTTGGGTGATTCCGGCGTATCCTGCCAGAACCGTTGACCCAACGGGCATGCTGGATGCCTTTGACGGGGCTTTTCTGCTGAATTACCGCAATAAATATGATCCGGTCGAAGCCGCCCTCTGCGGCAACGTTACCGCGGCGGTGTGTATGGAGGGTTTTGGGCCTTATTACGTCCTGGATACGCTGCCCGGGCTGATGAACGCCCGCCTTGAAGTGCTGCGGACGCGGGTCAGCAGTGCCTGAACGCTCAGGGGTTTTTCGCGTTCTTCAACACGACTTCATAAATCCGGGGCCAGTTTTTGCCGGTAATGAACAGGCGGTCGCCTTCTGCGTCGTAGGCGATGCCGTTCAGGACATCTTTGGGCAGAAGGGAGTTTTCGCCTTGCCGCAATATGCTGCAGTCAATTTCCCCGATGACCTGGCCGGTTTGCGGATTGATGCGCACGATGATGTCTTTGTACCAGATGTTTGCGTAGATTTCACCGCGGATGTATTCCAGCTCGTTCAACTTTTCAAGAGGCGCGCCATCCAGGGTCACCTGCAGCGTGCGTGTGGTTTGCATGGTTTTCGGGTCTATGAAGTACAGAACCGCGCTGCCGTCCGAGAGAATCAGGCTGCTGCCGTCTGTAGTCAGCCCCCAGCCTTCCATGCCGTAGGTGAATGTGCCTTCCAGGCTGAAATCCGCCGGGTTGTAGATGAATCCTTTATTTTCCTTCCAGGTCAGCTGGTACAGGCGGCCGTCCAACAGCGTCAGACCCTCCGCGAAGTACTGTTCCTCCAGGCGTTTTTCCAACAACGCAACCCCGGTCTCCAGTTCCAGCTTGCGCAGGGCGGACTGCCCGTAAAGCCCCGCGCTCTCATACAGAACGCCGTCCGCGTAGAGCAACCCTTGCGTGAAAGACTCTGGGTTGTGCGGGTAGGCGGCAATCACTTCCACTTCCGCGTTTGCCCCCAGTTTTTTGGGGATGGAGTGATAGGTGGGAATGCGCAGGCGCATGATGACCGCGAAGAGAACCAGTGCTGCCAGCGCGATGAGCAGCCGGTAGTTTTTTTGTTTTTGAGAGCGTTTGCGTCGTTTTGCCATAAGCTTTGCCAGAAATGTGTTAATTGTTGAATGAATTCATTCCGTTGTTATGTCTGGAGACCGATTATACATTTAAAGCGCATTGCGCGCAGTCGGGCGTGATAAAATCCACCCTGACCATTGCCGAATAACCTGGAGGATGCTTTATGTCTGAAGTACTGGAACGTTTTTTGCGTTACGTCAAAATTGATACCGAATCCGCGCGGGATTCAGAGACCTACCCAAGCACAGCCAAACAGCTGGATTTGCTGCGGCTGCTGGCGGAAGAACTGCGTCAGATTGGATTGCGTGATGTCATCATGGACCAGTATGGATACGTGACGGCCACCCTGGAAGCCACTTCCAGCGCTCCGGCTCCGGTAATTGGCTTTTTGGCGCATGTGGATACCAGCCCGGACTTTAACGGGAAAGACGTCCGGCCGCGGCTGGTAGAAAACTACGACGGTGGGGATATTCTGCTGAACGCCGAAGAAAACATCGTCCTTTCGCAGCAGCGTTTCCCTGACCTGTTGAAGTACCGCGGGGAAAGCCTGGTGACCACGGACGGCACCAGCCTGCTTGGCGCAGATGATAAAGCTGGCATCGCGGAAATTATGACCGCGCTGGCGCATCTGGCTGCCCACCCCGAAATTCCGCACGGAAAAATCCGGGTAGCTTTCACGCCCGACGAAGAGGTGGGAGCGGGGGTGGACCACTTTGACGTGGCTGCCTTTGGCGCGGATTTCGCGTTCACCGTGGATGGCGGCGAAATAGGGGAACTGGAGATTGAAACCTTTAATGCCGCCGGCGCCAAAGTGACGGTGCGCGGGCGCAATGTTCATCCGGGCACAGCCAAAGGCGTGATGCTCAACGCGCTCTTAATAGCAATGGAGTACAACGCGCTCCTGCCCGTGTTTGACCGCCCGGAATATACTGAAAAATATGAGGGTTTCTTCCACCTGACGCAGATGAGCGGAGGGGTGGATGCTGCCCGGATGGACTACATCATCCGCGACCACGACGAACGGAACTTTGAGAAACGCAAAGCCCTGATGCAAAGCGCGGCCGAATTCCTCAATCGCAAATACGGCGAGGAGCTGGTTGAGGTGGCGTTAAAAGACCAGTACTACAACATGAAAAAGATGATTGACCCCCATCCGCGGATTTTAGAGGTCGCGCGGGCGGCTTACCAGGCTGTGGGCATCGAACCGCGCGTCATCCCCGTGCGAGGCGGCACGGACGGCAGCCGGCTTTCGTACATGGGGCTGCCCACGCCGAATATCTTCGCGGGCGGGCATAATATGCACGGACGCTACGAGTTTGTGCCGGTTCGCGCGCTGGAAAAAGCCAGTCAGGTGATTGTGAAGATATGCGAGCTGGCGGCTGCCGGCTGATAGACCACGCGATTGAAAATAAAAAACGCTGCGTTTAATCAACGCAGCGTTTATTTTTCCAGTACGCTGGAAGGGTTTTTAACCGCAGCAGCCGTCGGAGCAGCCGTCGCTGCAGCTGTCGCAGGACATTCCGAGGCGCCCATTTTGAATTTCCAGCTCGGTGGCCGGGCGGATACCAAGGATGGTCACGGTGAACTGCAGGTCTTTGCCGGCCATGGGGTGGTTTAAGTCCAGCTCCACAGTCTCATCGGTCAGCGCGGTGGCAACACCAGTGAAGACGTGCCCGCTCGCGTCGCGCAGGTTCATCGGCTCGCCCAGGCGGATTTCAAAGTCGGGAGGGAAGGATTTGCGGGAAACCAACACAACCGCGTCCGGGTCAAATTCACCATAGGCATCTTCCGCGAGAACCAGCACTTCTTTAGACTCCCCTACCGCCAGACCGGTCAAGGCGTTTTCCAGCCCGGGGATGATGTTCTGGTGGCCGTGCAGGTATTCCAGCACTTCGAATTCGATTTCCTCGCCGTCCACAACCAGATTGTATGCAAGCTGAACTACGGTATCGTCTTGCACCGCGTTTAAAATTTTTTCTGTCATTTCTTCTCCAATTCTCAATAAATGCCCGGGTTTCCCGAGCCGCATGATTATAACAGAAATAAATCCTGCGCGCATCTTTTGTGCAAGCCTTGCAGGCACTTGCCGGTTTGACAATTTTCCGAAGGCCGTCTACAATATGCTAACTGAAAAACATTTTCAATAATAGACTATGGATTGGCAGACTTTACTCGCAAAGGCAGGCTATCGGCTTTCTGAACCGCGCAAGCGGATAATGAAGCTGATGGAGACAGCTGAAAAACCGCTAAATCCGCTCGCGATTCACCGCATTTTGCGGGAGCAGGGCATTCACCTGGGGGTCGTGAGCGTGTATCGGACGCTCGAGCTGTTCTTCGCGCTCGGCTTAATCAGCCAGGTCTTTCAGGCGGACGGTCTGGTCGGATATCTTCCCGCCAGCTTTGGACACCACCACTTCATTGTCTGTCAGAAATGTCAGAAAGCGGTCGAATTTTCGGGCTCGGAGGATATGCGCGAGCTGGTGCAGCGCGTCCAGACTGAAACGCGCTACCAGGTGAGCGACCATCTGCTGCAGTTTTATGGTCTCTGCCCGGAATGCCAGGCTCTTTTGGAGGCAGGCGGCAACTCATGAAGCACATGAGCGTTGTTTTGTTGTGTGCCGCGCTGCTGCTGAGTGCCTGCGCGCCGGCCGCGTCGGGCCAGCCGGAAAAACTGACGGTAACCGTTTCGGTGCTGCCGCAGGCTTACTTTGTGCAAAAAATTGGCGGAGACCTGGTCTCCGTGCAGGCGATTGTGGGGCCAGGCGACGACCCGCACACCTACGAACCGACAGCCGAGCAAATGCGCGCGATGACAAAATCGCGCCTGTATTTCACAATCGGCGTGGAGTTTGAAGACGCCTGGCTGCCGCGTTTTAGGGCGGCAAATCCGACCATGACGATTGCTGATTCAGCTGCCGGCGTTGAACGGCTGCCCCTCGTTCCGACATTTGGCAGCCCCGAAGGCGAAGGTGAAGAAGACCCGCACATCTGGTTTTCACCCGAGCGGGTCAGGATGATTTCCCGGAACATCGCCGAGGCGCTGGAAACGGCGGACCCGGCAAACGCGGAAATCTACCGCGGGAATCTCACCTCCTGGCTTTTGGAAATTGACGCGGTAGACGCGGACGCACGCGCGGCGCTGGCTGGCATCAGCCGGCACACCTTCCTGGTCATTCATCCGGCCTGGGGGTATTTTGCCGAGGAATACGGTCTAACCATGCTCTCCGTGGAATCCCACGGGCAGGAGCCGGGGCCGGAAGAGCTGGGAAAAGTCTTGCAGCTGGCGCGCGACAATGGAATCACTACGGTATTTGTCCAGAAGGGCATCAGCCAGAAACTGGCGCAGTCCATTGCCGCGCAGCTTGGCGGAGCCCGGGTGGTGGAACTGGACCCGATGGCAGGCGATTGGTCTGCAAATATGCGCCTGTTAGCTGCGGAACTGGCTAAAGCGCTTGAGTAAAGAGGCTGATTTGGAAAGAGACGGCGAAGCTCCAATCATTTCCCTGCGCAATGTCTGGGCAGGTTACGACCTGGATACAGTCCTGGAAGACGTCAGTTTTGACCTTTTTCCGCGCGACTATGTCGGTCTCATCGGCCCCAACGGCGGCGGAAAGACTACGCTCATCAAGGTAATCCTGGGATTAATTCCTCCGCGCAGCGGTTCCGTCCAGGTGATGGGAAGCAGCGCTGCAGAAGGCAGAAAGTACATCGGCTACGTTCCGCAGCTGCAGGTCAGCGATAAAGCTTTTCCAATAAACGTGTGGGACGTGGTCAGCATGGGCAGGATTAAGCCCGGTTTTGGCAGCCTGCGCCTAAAGGCCGAGGACCGTCAGCGTGTGGAAGAGGCTCTGCGCCAGACAGGCATGCTTGACCTGAGCAAGCGCTCCATTAACGAAATCTCCGGAGGTCAGCGCCAGCGGGTCTATATCGCACGGGCTTTGGCAGCACAGCCGCGTATTTTGCTGCTGGACGAGCCTACTGCCAGCGTCGACCCGCAGGCCAGCGTTCAGCTCTACGATTTGCTGGCCAGGCTAAATGAAGAAATTTCCATCCTCTTGATTTCGCATGACATGACTGCCATTTCAGCTTATGTCAAGACTATTGGGTGCATTAACCGCCGCCTGGTTTACCACCGCGATAAATCCATCTCGGCGGATATGCTGGATGCCGGCTATGAATGCCCGGTGGACCTGATCGCGCACGGTGTGCCGCACCGCGTTTTACCGGCGCATGATAAAGACGGGGAGCGCCTGGAATGATTGATTTTTTGAGAGAAGTGCTTTCTTATGAGTTCATGCGCAATGCGCTGCTGGCCGGCGTGATTGTCAGCGCGGCATGCGGCGTGGTTGGGACCCTGGTGGTGCTTAACCGTATTGTGTTCATCAGCGGCGGTATCGCGCACGCGGCTTACGGCGGCGTGGGCATCGCGTATTTCCTCGGGCTGAATCCTGTGTGGGGCGCGGTGGGTTTCAGCTTGCTTTCTTCCCTCGCGATGGGCTATGTGCACCGCAAAGAAAAAGCGCGCGCGGACACCATCATCGGGGTAATGTGGGCGCTTGGTATGGCGTTGGGCATCATTTTTGTCAGCCTCAGCCCGGGATATAAAGCGGACCTGATGAGCTATCTGTTTGGCAGCATTCTGGCAGTCTCAACCGGCGATCTGTGGCTGATGGCGGTCATCGCGCTGGTGGTGCTGGCTTTTGTTCTGGTGTTCTACAGACTTTTGCTGGCGATTTCCTTTGATGAGACCTTTTCGACTGTGCGGAATGTCCCGGTTGGTTTGCTTTCGATGGCGATGATTGTGCTCATCGGGCTGACTGTGGTGATTTCCATGCGCGTGGTTGGCTTAATTCTGGTCATCGCTCTGCTTACCATACCGCCTGCCATCGCCAATTTGTACGTGCGCGAGATGCGCGGAATTATGGTTCTCAGCACTGGCCTGAGCCTGCTTTTCATGATTGCGGGGCTGCTTGTCTCTTACGCGCTCAATCTGCCCTCCGGCGCAGTGATTATCCTGTTGGCAGGCCTGGCATACGCGCTCGCGGCTATTTCTAAAGGCATATTCGACAAGCGCAGGCAGATTCGGGAGACGACAGCGCAAAAAAATGATTTGGAGCTTATCCGGTAAAATAAGTTGACTATGACGATTAAAGATTTCTTTCAGGATACTGGACCCATTGGTTTGGGACTTTGGCTGGGGAGACACTGCTCCCTTTCCTCCGGCAGAAGACTGGCCGCTGTGGTGGCGCGCGTCATATCTGCTTTCCAGTCCACAAAGATGATGAAAGCCATCAAAGTCAATCAATGGGTCGCCTCTGACGGCAAGCTGACCCGGGCCGCACTGAAAGCCCGCTCCAGGGCAGTAACCCGCAATATTGTGACCGCGTTATTTGAGTACTTTTATTATTATCAACACGTCGAGGAAGCCAAGCAGCGCATTATCCTTTCTCCTGAGTTGAAGGCGATGCTGGAGGATTCCCAACACGGAAGACTGCAGATACTGCTGGGTCCCCATCTGGGTAATTTTGACCTGTTTGGAATGATGCTGGTGAAATTTGGGCTGAAAACAGTGGTGCTTTCTTATCCCAAGCCCAATAAAACCTATCTGGCGCAAAACCAGCTGCGGGAGAAGGTCGGGATGCGCATTATGCCCATCAGTCTCAGCGCTTTCCGGGAAGCGAAAAAGCTGATGATGCAAGAGGGCTATTCTCTGGTGACGGGAGTGGACAGACCTATCGAAGGCAAGGACGACCAGAAATACAAGCCGGCCTTTTTTGGCAGACCGGCCAATCTTTCCACCTACTACGTGCGGCTGGCCCGCGAGACTGGAGCCGCAGTGCGCGTGGCCTGCGGAGTCACCCGCGAGGACGGCACGTTCTATTACGACTGCACCCCGCCAATCGTGTTTGAAAACTATGACAATCTGACCGACGATATTGTATTGAATGCTGAAAAAGTCATGCGCGAGGCAGAAAAATTTATCCTGCCTTATCTGGAACAATGGGCGATGTTCTACCCCATCTGGCCGGAAGCGCTGACGGAAATTCAGAATTTACTCTGAGAGGTATCTTATGAAACAACAAACAGAAGTGAGAAAAAACGATATCCTGCTTGGCCCGCTGGAGCGACCGGCTCTGCAGTGGCTGGCAGCGCATATGCCGCCGTCGATTAATTCCGACACCCTGACAATCATCGGCATCCTTGGCTCTTTGCTGACCCTGGCCAGTTTCATTATTGTGGGCCGAACGGGCGGTCCCCTGCGTAATTATTGGGTGCTGATTGCCTGTTTTGGGTATGTGGTGAATTGGTTTGGCGACAGCCTGGACGGCACCCTGGCGCGCTACCGACACATGGAGCGGCCCAATTACGGCTACTTCATCGACCACTCCGTGGACGGTTTTACCGCTGTCTGCATGTTCCTGGGGTTTGGGTTTGCCGGCATATCCCGTTTGGACATCACCCTCGCGGCTGCCATCGGCTACCTGCTGATGATGATTACCGTGTTCCTCAAAACCAAGGTGACCGGTGTGTTTGAGATGACCACCATCAAATTGGGTCCGACAGAAATGCGGCTGATGGCCATCATTTTCAGTCTGGTCAATTACTTTATTGGGGTCAAAAACGTCTCGCTTCCGATTTTTGGCAACCAGACCTACGGAACGCTGGTAATTGCCATCATCGCGCTCATTCTTTATGTTTATTATCTGGTGGAAACCATCCGAATAAGCATCAAGCTGGAAAAGTTTGACGCGGAAAAACTTGCTCACCGCAAAGCAAAAGAAGCCAAAAAGCTGGCAAAAGCGCAGCTCAAACTCGCGAAGGCGGACGCGAAAGCCGCGAAAAAGAAGAAAAAACAGGCTGTCGAAGACCTGCCCGACATCGCCTGAACTGTGTACTGGCGAATTATTTGGTCTGCCGCCCCCGGCAGACCTTTTTTATGCCCCTGCCTGGGCTTTGATGCGGTGAATGGCCGGCGCGACGGCTTCCAGCTCCGGCAGCCGGGCGCATAAGGCTGAGGAAGCCAGCCTGGGCAGGGAGGATTCGGCCAGGTCCGCCGCGGCGGCGAGCGCCGCCCGGGCAGGACCAAGCAGCAGCTCGGCCAGCAGGCAGCCAGGGAAGCCAATGACAATGAGTTCCGGCTGCAGCAGGTGCGTCAGCGGTGCGAGGCCGCGACCCAGCTGTGTTCCGGCCTCGGTGAAGACCTCCTGTGCGAACGGGTCGCCATTTTGCGCGTCGCGGATGATCTGGAAGATGTCCACATCTTCATCCCAATGCTGTGGGTAGCGTTTACGCGCCAACTCCAGCATTCCCGCCGCGCTGGCAAACCCGGAAAGCGTGCCCGGTTTTGCCAGACCGGCCGGGCCTTCCGACGCGAGCCGCAGATTGCCGAGCTGGCCGGCTGTGCCGCCGCTATTGCAGTAGAGCCTGCCGTTGGTGAGGATGCCGGCGCGAACGGTGGGCGACATTTCAATGAAAACGAGATTGCGAATATTCTGGCCGAGGCCGAAGTAGTATTCAGCCAGCGCGCCCGCGTTGGCTTTCTGTTCGACCACAACGGGAAGATTGAAGCGCAGGGCAAGCTGCGAGCGAACAGGTTCCTGCTTCCAGAGCGGAAAGTCCACTGCAGAACCGAGAATGCCGGTCTCGGCGTCCAGATTGCCGGAAATCGCGGCGGAAACCCGGTCCGGCACAGGCAGATGCTGTGCCTGGGTCAGCGTGAGCAAGCGGTCGGCTTGCACCATGATGAGTTCCAGAACCGCTGAAAAGCTGACTTGCGCAGGGACCGGCGCGGATAAACGCTCGTAAATAATTCCGGTGGGACTGCCGTAAACTACCAGCAGACGCTCCCCGTCCAGATTGATGCCGAGGATGTTGGAAGAACCGTTGAGGAAAGCTTCTTTGCGCAGCATGTATGCTGATTATACCCGCATGAGCGATAAAAGAAACATCCCCCGAGGTTTTCTCAGGGGATGCCGTTTTTGAAACAAAGCGTTTAGCTTTTCCCGCGCATACGTGGGTCGAGCACATCGCGCATGGCATCGCCAACCAGGTTCCAGCCCATAACGAACAGGGTCAGGGTCACGCCTGGGTAAACCACAATGTACCAGTACTTATCCAGGCTGGTAATCCAGTTGCGGGCGAAGCTGAGCACCTGCCCCCAGTCGGCGTAGCCGACTTCCGTGCCAATGCCGAGGAAAGACAGCGCGGCAAACCCAAGCACCACATCGCCGATGCCGAGCGAAGCCAGCACCAGGGTGGGGAAAATGGCATTGGGGAGGATGTGTTTGAAGAGGATGCGGCCGTTTTTCAGGCCGGAAGCCTTGGCTGCCAGAACATAATCGCGCTCTTTGATGGAGAGGATATCCGAGCGGATAATGCGGGCGTAGCCCATCCAACCAAAGGCAATCATCGCGATCAGGGGCGGGAGCAGACTTCTGCCCAGGATTGGCGTCAGCACAGCGGAAAAAATCAGCGCCATCATGATGTAAGGCAGGGTCATAAAGATATCAGTGATGCGCATGATGACGTTATCCACCGCGCCGCCGTAGTAAGCAGCGATGGAACCAAGGATAACACCAATCAGCACCGTGGCAACCACCACAATGAAGCCGGTTTTGAAGGCCGTGCGCGTTCCCCAGACGATGCCGTAGAAGATATCGTACTGGCCCTGGGCTGTGCCCAGCAGGTGTTCCCATTTTTCATTGCCCGTCACAGTTTTGTACCAGAAGGGAATTTCCGGTACGTTTCTCTTCCAGGGGGAGCCGGGGGCTTTGGGTTCGCCCACAAAGCCGTCGCGCGGCATTTTGTAAGGGTCATTCCCAACCGGCGGCGCGATGACCGGCGCGAAGATGGCGATGAGAATGAAAATGAAAATCAAAATCATCCCGATGATTGAGGCGGGGGTCTTTACCAATCCCTTAAGGATGCGGTAATTATCCGGTCCAACAGTGCGTTCCAGCCAGCCGATTTTCCGGGTGGAGTGCGTTTCGGCCAGGAGTCTGTTATCGCCAGTCGGAGAAATATTGTTTTCGGTCATGCGCTGCTCCTTAAGCCAATCGTACGCGCGGATCAATGAACGCGTAAACGATGTCCACGATTAAGTTGGAGAGAATGAGAATGGTGCCGCTGAAAATTGCCAGACCCAGAATTGTCACCACGTCCAGGTTGGCGGCCGCGTCCGCGGATGCCTTGCCGATGCCGGGGTAGTTGAAGACCGTCTCGGTGATGACCACGCCCCCCAGCAGGCCAACGATGCTGCCGCCAGCCATGGTAACCACAGGCAGCATCGCGTTCGGGCGCGCGTGCTTATTGATAACATCATTTTCCTTCAGCCCTTTGGCGCGCGCGGTCACCACATAATCCTGCCGCAGGGTTTCCAGCATCGAGGAGCGGGTGACGCGCACAAAGGTTGCCCAGTTGATGTAGCTGAGGGTGATGATGGGCATGATCATGTGCCGCATGGCATCCCAGAACACGTCAAAGCGCAGATTGAGAAGCGCGTCGATGGTCAGCAGGTGGGTGTACTGCTTTAGCTGGCCAGAGAAGATAAGTTTGCTGACCCAATCCGACATTTTGCCTGGCATGAACCAGCCCAGTTTGGCATACAAGAGCATCAGGATGAGCAGGCCGAACACAAAGGTCGGGAAGGAAGTGCCGATGATGGAGTACATGCGCGCGGCCTGGTCGATAAACTTGTTCTGGTTAACTGCGGCCTTTACGCCCAGCCAAACGCCAACGGAAAGCATCGGATAGACAGTCCACAGCGCAAGGTCCACTGTGTTGGGGAAGCGTTCCTTGACCAGATCGACGACGGGCTGGGAGGCGGTGCGGGAGTAGCCAAAATCCCCATACAAGATGCCGCCCTGCCGTTCTCCGCTGCCGGGATCAATCACGCCGTTCAGCCAGCGCCAGTATTGCTCAAAGAAGGACTTGTCCAGTCCGTACTTGCGAATGAGACCTTCAATCTGCTTTTCATTCTTGGGGAAGTCTCTGACATATAGAGCTGAGCGTTCCACGGGCCCGAGGAGTTGGAGCATGCCAAAGATGATCAGTGTGACGCCAATTAACAGCACTGGGACCAGGAGCAAGCGCCTGATGATGTAGTTGGTCATAAGATTCCTCTCACTTAGTTTTGCCTTTTGCCGCGCGCAGAAGCTTTCTGCGTACGGCGAAGGGTAAAAATTCGTGGGTATTGCGGGAGCCCTTGCAGGCTCCCGCAATTTGTATCAGCTGTAAACCTGTTCTAAAACTTACTCAATGAGGAAGTTGAACAGGATGACATCCTGCTGCAGGCCGGGGCGGCCGAAGTACAGACGCAGCGGGCGGTCATTTTCGGTTTCGCAGAGCTCGAAGCGTTCGATGCCAAGTTTGTTGGTATCCACAGAGCACACCGGAACGGGGTCTTTGTAGGCGTTCGTTTCCGGATCGTAGATAGCGGCTTCACTAACCAATGGGTCAACCTGCGGGCGCTGTTCCACGGGGACATCCATGAAGTCGATGTCGCCAGCCTGGAGCATCGCGAAGCGGGTGCCAAATTCGGGGATGATCGCGATGGTCACGTTCGGAACCTTGGCGGGCTCGCCCCAATAGCCGTCGAAGGCCTTCAGGACGATTTCGGTACCCTGGGTCCAGTGATCCAGCTGGTAGGCGCCGGTGCCGTTGGCAATCGGGGTGAAGGGATCTTCGGCGGAGGTCATGCCGTAGAAATTCTGCCAGGTTTCGCAGGTACCGTCCCAACCACCGTTCTCAATGACCCATTCCTTGTCCATAATGGAACCCCAGCCGTTCGCGATGGTGGCCAGGAAAGGACCCCATGGCTGAGCCAGGGTGAGGGTCACGGTGCCGGCAGCATCGTCGGCAACGATCTTGGATTTCACGGTCTCGCAGGCCGCGACAAGTTTCTCGGGGGGATTAGCCATCAGAGCTTCGCGGTCGTCAGCGGAAGCGCCTTCGTCCACAAGCATGGTGATGTCATCCATACCCACACCGAAGAACGGCTCAGCCAACAGCCACTGCGGGGAGGAATAACCGCCCTGGAGCAGGCCGCGCTGGAGTGAATACGCCACATCGGATGGGGTCAGGTCGCCGCCCTGATGGAATTTGACGCCCTGGCGGATATTGAAGGTCCAGACAGTGCCGTCTTCGGAGACTGTCCAGTCGGTAGCCAGCTGGCCGACGAATTTATCGGTGGCCTGGCCATCATAGAAGACGAGGGTCTCGTAGACGTTCTGGATAACTTCGCCGCTGGAGGTGTCGTAGCTGAGGGCCGGGTCGAGGGTATCGGCATCGCCAATCGTCGCGTAGGTCAGGGTGTCAGGCTTGTTAGCGCCTTCGGCCTTGGAGATGGTCTTAAAGTAGATGCCGGAGAAGATCGGGTTCATAATGCGGCCCTGGATCCACTTCTGCTCATAACCATGAGAAGTCGCGAGGACGACAGGCAGACCAGGAACCTGATCGTAGTACAGCTGGTTGAACTGCTGGTAAACGGCATGGCGTTCAGCAGGATCAATCAAAGCAACACCCTGATCGAGGAGGGCTTTGAACTGAGCTTTGAGCTCAGCGGGCATATTCTGGCGGGCGCCGTAGGTACCGGTAGTGTAGGGCTGGTACCAGTTGTGGGCGTCATGAATATCTTCCAGCCAGCCGCCGGTCATGATCGGGATTTTGTGGGCGCGCTGGGCAGCCAGGTAGGCAGGCCAGGGCAGACCAAGAACCTCAATCGTGAATTTCGGGTTGACTTCGGCCAGGTTTGCCTGCATGATTTCCGCCATAATCTGGCGGGTGGAGTTGCCGGTGTTGTAGAGCATCTGGAGGCGGAAACCCATCTCCCAGATGTCGTCAGGGTCCTCACCAGCGGGAATGCCGTCTTTGTCTACGTCAGCCAGCTTAAATTCCTCGGCCGATTTTTCCAGGTCAAAGTAATAATATGGAGCTTCTGGATCGTAGCCGGGCATACCGGGCAGAGACAGAACTTTGGATTGAACAGCTTCGCCCTGGTAGACTTCGTCGATGATTACATCCCAGTCAAACGCGTAGGCAAAGCCTCTGCGGACATGGATGTCATCAAAGAAGGTGGGGGGTACGCCGTTGCCGTCCAGTTTGTTCGAGCCCAGGTACGGGTTCAGCACGACTTCTTCCACCGGCGCTTCGGTCGCGGCGGGGGCTTCAGTCGCGGCGGGAGCTTCGGTCGCGGCGGGGGCTTCGGTCGCGGCGGGGGCTTCGGTGGCGGGGGCTTCGGTCTTGGTGCCGCAGGCAGCCAGGCCAAGGCTCGCAACCAAAATCAGTGCAATGAGCAAATACAGTTTACGCATTTTATTCTCCTCCTTGAGAGAATGGTCTGAATTGTTTTTGGCAGACTGATACAACAACAACATAATTAGTTACTTTCCTGATTGATCACCTCCTCTGTGCGCGTTTGCGGTTCGACTTTAATGCAAGCCACAAAATGCCCCGGCAGGACTTCGCGGAATTCAGGCCGCTCAAGCGCGCAGTTTTCGTCAGCGATTGGGCAGCGGGTGCGGAAGCGGCAGCCGGAGGGTGGGTTGGCGGGAGAAGGAACATCTCCCTCCAGGATAATCCGTTGACGGGTCTCATAGTAAGTAGGATCCGGAACCGGAATAGCGGAAAGCAGAGCCTTTGTGTAAGGATGCAGAGGATTGTCGTATATTTCGTTGCGGTCCGCAAGTTCAACCACAACGCCCAGGTACATCACCGCGACGCGGTCGCTGATATGACGGACCATGGAAAGGTCGTGCGCGATGAAAAGATAGGTGAGCCCCAGGTCGCGCTGCAAATCCTCCAAAAGGTTGACCACCTGCGCCTGGATGGAGACATCCAGAGCGGAAATGGGCTCATCGCAAACAATGAAGGAAGGATTCATAGCCAGGGCGCGGGCGACGCCGATGCGCTGGCGCTGACCGCCGGAAAATTCGTGCGGATAGCGGTTGGCAAAATCCGGGTCCAGGCGCACGAGCTTAAGCAGTTCCTGCACGCGGTCATCAATTTGCTTATTGCTGGCAACACCAAAAGCGAGCATGGGGTCGCCGATGATATCGCGCACGGTCATGCGCGGGTTCAGGCTGGCGTAAGGGTCCTGGAAAATCATCTGCAGGTCCTTGCGCATCAGGCGCATGGGTTCTGTTTTTAGCGTGGTCAGGTCGGTGCCTTTGTAATACACATGCCCGGATGTGGGTTTATAGAGCTGCAGAATGGTGCGCCCCACGGTGGTCTTTCCGCAGCCGGATTCGCCCACCAGACCAAGCGTTTCGCCCTGCCTGATTTCGAGGGAAACGCCGTCGACGGCGCGCACGGAGCCAACCTGGCGGCGGATCACTCCCCGGTAAATCGGGAAATGCATCACTAAATTTTCAACTTTAATCAGAATTTCGTTATCTGTTTTCATTAACGCTCACTTCCCGTCGTCGTGTCCACCCAACAGGCTACTTTGTGGTTATCGCCAATGCTTTCCAGCATTGGGTTTTGTTGCCAGCACTTTTCCCGCACCCAACGGCAGCGCGGCGCGAACGGACAGGCCCGCGGAGTTTGCAGCAAAATCGGGGGCATGCCCTCAATGGAATATAACCGCTGGCGGCCTTTGCGCTGAATTTGCGGCAGGCTGTTGAGCAAACCAAGGGTGTAGGGGTGAGTGGGATGGGCATACAGCTCGCGGACAGAAGCTTCTTCGATGATGAAACCGCCGTACATAACCGCGATGCGGTTGGCAATACTGGCTGCCACTCCCAAATCGTGCGTGATCCAGATAATCGCCATGCCCAATTCCTGCCGCAGGCGGATGACCAGGTCGACAATCTGTGCCTGGATGGTGACGTCCAGGGCAGTCGTGGGTTCGTCCGCGATCAAAATTTGGGGGTTGCACGAGAGCGCCATAGCTATCATCACGCGCTGGCGCATGCCGCCGGAATATTGGTGCGGGTAGTCCTTCAGACGTTCACCCGCGCGGGGGATGCCAACGGATTCGAGCAGCTTGATAGACCGCTCGCGGGCTTCCTTGGGTGTGATGCCCAGATGAAGCAGCATAGGCTCCGCCATTTGCTTGCCAATGTTCATGACCGGGTTCAGGGAGGTCATCGGGTCCTGGAAAATCATGCTGATTTGGCCCCCGCGTACCTGGCGGATTTCTTCGTTACTCATCGCCAGCAAGTCCTTGCCCTTGAAGAAAGCCTTGCCCGCAACTATCTGCCCGGGAGGGGACTGAATAAGCCGCAGGATGGAGAGCATGGATACGCTTTTGCCGCAGCCGCTTTCTCCCACCAAGCCTAAGGTTTCACCTTCGTCAAGGGTGATGGAAACCCCATTGACAGCGTGAACAATGCCATCAGGTGTTTTGAATTGGGTCTCCAGTCCTTGCACGTCAAGAATTTTCTCAGCCATCGATGAGCCCTCTTAGTTCAGATTATTAAAGTTTGTGGACGTAGAATATTACTCATAGCCAAAGGTCTTTTGGTAGGGTAAAAAGCTAATCAATTATAACCTTTTTATGGGTCGCGTGGGGAGATTAAATTTGTCCAGGCGAACCTGTCTTTTCTATCAGAAATATAGAATTTCTGCGTTAATTCCTCCATGATGTCGCATTGTGTCGGTTGGGAATAGATGACTTTGCAGCGCGCCCAGGTTCCGCGGAAGTCAACCAGAAAATCCATCTGACCAAGTGTGCTGTCATAGGCAACCAGAGTCATCCTGCGCGGATTTTTCACCAGATCGCCGAGGGGCTTTGCCACGCTGAGGCGCATGCGCCTGGCAAGGGTTTTTTCCACTTCTTTCCCCTGGTGTTCCGCGGCGAATTCAAATAAATCATCCAAAGCCTGCGCGGGTTCGCGGAAGTGGCGGTTCAGAAGCTCATCCGCGGCAAAACCTGCCGCGCCCAGCAAGAGCGCCGCGACCAGCAGCATGGCAATCCAGCCACCGACACCCTGGGCTGCCAGCGCCTGTTCAACAAGGTTGTTCTCCACGACGCCGCACAGCAGGCAGGGAATGCCAATGACAATCAGGCCCACAACGCGAAATTGCATCAGCCCATCAATGGAAACGTACTCAATCCAATGCGTCAGATTCGGGCTCAAAAAGCGCAGAAGCTCCGCGCTGCCTTCAATTGGCAGCCAAAGCACCAACCAAACAACCAGCAGGGCAAAAAGGAGCCATAAGATGATGGACACCAGCCAGTGCCCGACGCGGATAGAAAGCCAACCCGCCAAACCGCCGGCAAGCGCGCAGACAATCAGGGCGGGGATGAATTTCATGAATGGAAAAGCCATGTTTGCGCCAGCAAGTTTCACCGCGTCCATCCCCCAGGCAGTCAGAGAAAAGACTGCCCCCGCAACCAGCCCGTAGAAAAAACCCGTAAGCTGTTTCTTTCTAACAAATGGCGCTGCCATAGTTAATATTATAGTGTTTATTTTATTTTTATGTGCCAGGTTTCATTTTTTGCAAAGATACGGTGAAGTCCGCGAACGTAAAATGAAACTGGTGGGAATTTTGCTGATTCTAGCCGTAATGTTCTGGTTGTCAAGGTCTTATTGATGTTAATAACCGTTTTGGCAGCCCTGAAGTCTCGCGCGAAGGGGGCTGGAAGGGGCATTGCCGAGCGCGAGCTGACTTTTCGCCAGCCTGAAGCTCGCATTTGCTATTGCATAATATCTAAAAGCGTGATATAAGAAAACTCGACAACTTAACAGCCCTAAGCGGCGCACTTATCCAGAGAGGTGGAGGGAACGGCCCGATGATACCTCGGCAACCACCAGGCGGAAGCCTGGACGGTGCCAACTCCGGCAGAGCAGTATTTCTGGAAGATGAGAGGCGAGCCAACATGCACGATGCCCCCTCTCCGCGAGGGGTTCTTTTTTAACGAGAAACTGGAGGTTTCTAATTATGACAACGACTTTTATGAAGTCACCCAAATATCTGTTTACATCCGAGTCCGTGACCGAAGGCCACCCGGACAAAATTTGCGACCAAATCAGCGACGCCGTGCTTGACGAAGCTTTGCGGGCTGATCCCTCCTCTCGCGTGGCAATTGAAACCGTCACCAAAACCGGTTTTGTGCTGGTGACCGGCGAGATGACCACGAACACCTACGTGGATATCGAAAAACTGGTGCGCGATGTGGTTAACGGCATCGGTTACGACCGCGGCAAAAAAGGCTTCGACGGCTCCACCTGCGCCGTGATGGTTGCGGTTTCCGCGCAGTCCCCCGATATCGCGCGCGGTGTGGACCAGAACGGGAAAACCCTGCCGGTGGAATACAGCGAGGAATACATCAATGCCGGCGGCGCGGGTGACCAGGGCATGATGTTTGGGTATGCCTGCGACGAAACCGAACAGCTGCTGCCCCTTCCTATTTATCTCTCGCACAAGCTCTGCCGCCGCATGGCGGAAGTGCGCAAGGACGGCACGCTCAAATGGATGTACCCAGACGGCAAAAGCCAGGTGACAGTGGAATACCATTACGGCAAACCCGCTCGCATTGATACCGTGCTCATCAGCACCCAGCATGCCGATAAGCTGGCTGGCAAGGTTGTCAGCAACGAACAAATCCGCGCGGATTTGATTGAACATGTGATTAAACCTGTTCTCCCGCCTGAACTTGTTGATGAAAATATTAAAATCTACACTAACCCCACCGGGCGCTTCGTGATTGGCGGACCGCTGGGCGATTCCGGGTTGACCGGCCGCAAGATTATCGTGGATACCTACGGCGGCATGGGCAGGCACGGCGGCGGCTGCTTCAGCGGCAAAGACCCGACCAAAGTGGACCGCTCCGGCGCGTATGCCGCGCGCTGGGTAGCCAAGAATGTGGTGGCTGCCGGGCTGGCCTCCCGCTGCGAAGTCCAGATTGCCTACGCAATCGGCAAGGCAAACCCGCTGAGCGTGAATGTGGAAACTTTTGGTACCGGCGTTGTGGAAGACGATAAAATCGCGGCCGCTATCACCCGCGTGTTCGACCTGCGCCCGCGCGCTATCATCCATCAACTGGACCTCTTGAGGCCTATCTACCGAAAACTGGCCGCTTACGGGCATTTTGGACGGGACGACCTGGACCTGACATGGGAAAAGACCAACAAAGTCGGCGAACTGCGGCAGGCAGTCGGCCTGGAATAATTCCAAACACAAAAAAACGCCTCTGATACTTCGGAGGCGTTTCTATTTAATAAGGAGGCTGTCAGCGTTTCAGATAGAGCGCGAGCGCCAGAATCCCAAAGGCTAACACGGCAGCCAGCAGGCCAATCTTCACGTACTCCGAGACCAGCGCGCGGCTGGTTTCCGTTTGTGCGTCGGGGGCTGTTTCAGGTGCCACTTTGGCTTCTGTTTGCGGATAGCTGGAGATAATCTGTCCCGCTTCCGATTCCCGGATGCCCAGGATCAGGGGCTCAGGCGGTTCAGAGCTCAGGGACGCGCCCATACCGGCTGCCTGTGGGGTTTCTTCCATCTGCTGCAGCTGAGCGCCTGCTTCTTCGGATGAGAGCGGTTCCGCTGGCTCGCCGGGTTTGGCTTCGGGTACCGCGCCGCTGCTGCCAACAAAAGTGCCGCCCACGGGTACCCCGCCGCCCAGGCCGTACGGAACGCCCTCCGCGCCGCCGCCTATTCCGCCAGCGCCGCCCCCGCCCATGCCATAAGCGCCGCCCCAGGTGAAAATCTGCGGCTGCTGCGCTTCAAGGGCGCTTTCCTGGCTCGGAGCGGCAGAGAGGGCAGCCTCGCTGGGAAGTTCGCGCGCCATTGGCGCGGAATATGTCTTGAAGATAAACTCGCTGGTAAAGACCAATGCCAGAATTAACAGCGCTGCCAGGGATGCGAACCCAAAGGCCGGATATAAAACCGGCTGACGCTTAATCGCGCGGGCTTCTTCCCGCGTCAGGGTAAAGTTGCGCGGAGCAGCCTGACAGGGCAGACCCCGCACCGCAGTTCTCAACTGCGTGTATTCTTTCAGCGCTTTCTGCAGGCGCAGTGATTTAGCCAGGCGTTTTTCAAACTTAAGTTTCTTTTCGCCTGTCAGCATGCCGTCCATGTAGGCACACAGCGCTTCATTATCCTTTTTAGGGAGCATATCCTGCCTGGTCATTCCATTACCTCATCTTTGAGACGGATTTTTTCAGGTAAAAGTTCCCCAAACCCGCGCAGGCAGTCCTGCATCTTCTGGCGGGCGCGCGCCAGACGGCTTTTCACGGTGCCCATCGGGCGGTTGATGATGGCGCAGACGCTTTCGTAATCTTCGCCGGCGATATCCACCAATACCATCACAACGCGGAATTTCTCCTCCAGGTCTGCCAGACAGTGCTGGATGGCGTCCTCCAGTTCTTTGGCGCTGGCTGCTTCTTCGGGGCCGGGCGCGTCATCCTCCATCCAGGAGGGAGAATCCACCAGCTCGCCTTCATCGTTTTCCGGTTCCAATGGAACGCTGGGTCTGCGCTGACGCCTGCGCAGTTCGTCGTAACAGGCGTTGGTGACAATGCGCAGGAACCAGCTCTTGAAGGAGCCGCCGCGGTAAGTATTCAATTTGCGATACATGGAGATTACTGCTTCCTGCGTGGCATCCTCGGCAGCCGCGGGGTCCGAAAGGATACGGAAGGCGGCGTTATAAGCAGCATCCTGGTACTGGAGCACCAGGCGGTTAAAGGCATCCAAATCGCCGCCGACAGCAAGTTCAATGAGGTCTTGTTCGCCCATACCAACCAGGATGCAAGACTTGCGCCAGAATGGGGCGCGCCTGCGATGTTTTGATTCTACTTGATTCCAGGGGATTAACCCTGGTTTGTATCGCGTAGAGGTGGAAAGAGGATTACTTCGCGGATGTTATGGTGGCCGGTGAGCAGCATCGCGAAACGGTCGATGCCCATCCCAAAGCCGCCGGTAGGCGGCATGCCGTAGGCCAGCGCCCGCAGATAGTCCTCATCCATCGGATGGCGTTCTTCGTCGCCTTCAGCGTACGCCCGCCCAAGTTCGAGAAAGCGTTTTTCCTGTTCCAGCGGGTCATTCAGCTCGGTGAACGCGTTGCACAGTTCCATGCCGGCGACAAAACCTTCAAAGCGCTCCACGGTTTGCGGGTCGCCGGGTTTGTTCTTGGCCAGCGGCGAGATATCGCGCGGGTAATCGTAGAGGAAGGTGGGCTGGATCAGAAGGGGTTCCAGGAACTGCTCCATCATGTCGCCTATCATTTTCCCGCGCGGGGCGTTGGGGTTGTGCTGAATGCCTTTTTCGCGCAGGACGGCGCTGAGCTCCGCGGCGGTCTTGTGCTGCGAAATATCAATACCCGTCTGGTCCAGCAAGCCCTGACGGATTTCAAGGCGCTTCCAGGGCGGGGCCAGATTAATCTCATGTCCATCAAAATGGATGATTTGGGTTCCCAATACTTTCTGGGCGACGCTGGACACCATCTGCTCGGTGATTTCCATAATGTCGCGGTAGTCCGCGTATGCCATGTAGAACTCAAGCTGGGTGAATTCGGGGTTGTGCTTGTACGAGACGCCTTCGTTGCGAAAATCGCGGCCGATTTCATAGACACGCTCCAGGCCGCCCACAATCAGGCGTTTGAGGTACAGTTCGAAGCTGATGCGCAGGTAGAGATCCTGGTCAAGTTCGTTGTGGTGCGTCACAAACGGACGGGCTGCCGCGCCGCCGTAAATCGGCTGCAGGATTGGCGTTTCGACTTCCATAAAGCCCATGCCGTCCAGGAAGCTGCGAAGAGCGCTTACCGCGGCGGTGCGAATCCGGAATACTTCGCGCGTTTCAGGGTTGACTGCCAGGTCCACATAGCGCTGGCGGAAGCGTGTTTCGGGGTCAGTCAGGGCGGCGTGGCGAATGGTTTTGCCGTCTACCACTTCGTCTTTATCGGCCGGCAGCTGCAGCAGCGCTTTGGCGAGCATGCGGAAGGATTTGACCAGCAAAGTCACCTCTCCCCGGCGCGTCCGGAACATTGTGCCTTGCGCTTCAATGAAATCTCCCAGGTCAAAATCGCGCGCGAAGGTCTGCAGAAGTTCTTCACCAAGCTCATCCACGCGGAAAAGGAGCTGCACCTTGCCGTCGCGGTCTTCAATGTGCGCGAAGCTGAGCTTGCCCATATTGCGAATGGCGCGCAGCCTGCCCGCCAACACGGCTTTCACTTCTTCCGAGCTGTTTGCCGCTTCAGCGGTTTCAAAAGCCCGCACAGCCTCAGCGGTGGACGCGTTTCGCTTCGTGGAAGTTGGGTAGGGTTCTATGCCCTCCGCGCGCATGCGCAGCATCTTCTCCAGGCGGATATTTTCAAGTTCAGAAAAATCATCTTGCAGCATCAGGGTATTCCTTCGGATTTAAATATGCCCCACCAGTTTCCTGGTGGGGCATTTTACATTGTCTTGATCAGCTGGTTTTTATGATCAGAACTGTAAAAGCGCCACCAGGTGCTTCCACCTTCACTGTTTCGCCAACCTTATGATTAATCAGGGCGCGTCCAATAGGGGACTCGTTGGAGATTCTGCCAAGGAGCGGGTCGGCTTCTGCCGGCCCAACAATCATATAGGTCTCAGGCTCGTAGCCTTCTTCCTGTATGGTGACGGTGGAGCCGACCTGAATGAGGCCTTGTTCATTTTCGCTTTCGTCGATGATGCGCGCGGTGGCAAGCAGCAGTTCCAGGTCCTTGATGCGGCCTTCCACAAACGCCTGTTCATTTTTCGCGTCTTCGTATTCAGCGTTTTCGATCAGTTCGCCGTCTTCCATTGCTTCCTGCAGACGAACCGCGATTTCCTTGCGCCGCACGTTCCGGAGTTCATCCAGTTCTAACTGCAGTTTTTCAAATCCTTCACGTGTCAAATACGATATTGGCATTTCGAATCCTTTTTTGATAGGCAATCATTAATGAAGTGATATACAAATTACGCTTTAGACCAAACCTCCTAAAAGCGCGAATGAATTATACCATAAGGCTGGAAAAAGAATTCACTGCCGCAAGCCGCTCAGGCAATCCGCGGCAAAGCCGGCCCTGCTGAACCCGGCGCCGGTTCTTCAAGGCGGAGCATCTCGGATATAATCTAAACAGAAACAGGATTGGAGCGCCACATGAGTCTGATTGACATCCTTTTTGGTGAGGAAGCTATCCGAAACCTGCCGGCAGAGCGCAGGCAGGAAGTGAAGGAATTAATCAACAAACTGATTGTCATTGGCAAACAGGATGATTTCTTATCCGTGGTCCCGGGAGGGCTTTTTGACCATCAATGCCACCACCGGCAGGCTAAGGATATCGGGCGTCGGTTGTACGCGATGGGCGGCATCGACCTGATGATGGCCGTCCGGATGACAATCCGACGCAAACTGAAGGATATCATGGCTGAGCACCTGGACCACTGCTGGAAAGAGATTGGCGACTGGCAGGCCTGACCGTCCGGCTTTTATAGCTGCGCCAAAGGCCTGCTGCACGCGCGGATGTTATAATAAGTCACCAAATTTGCGAAACTTAGAGAGGCAACTTGATGAACTCACGCCAAACGCCCAAACAGGTCGTCGTCACGGACCGCGCGCCCAAGGCCATCGGACCGTATTCCGCCGCGATTGCCTGCCAGGGATTTGTGTTTGTTTCCGGGCAGCTTGGCATTGACCCAGAAAGCGGAAATCTGCTCGAAGGGGTGGAAGCCCAGGCCCGCCAGGCGCTGCGCAATCTGCGCGCCGTTCTAGAGGCAGCCCACACCGACCTGAGCGCGGTCGTTAAAACCACTGTCTTCTTAAAGGATATGACGGATTTCGCGGCGGTAAATGCTGTCTACGCCGAATTTTTTACGCAGGATTATCCCGCACGCTCAGCTGTCCAGGTGGCGGCCCTGCCCAAGGGCGGCCTGGTGGAAATTGACGCGATAGCCGCTGCTTCTGTGGAGTGAAAACGCGCTTGTTGCCGCTGAACAAGCCCTTGACCCAACCATGCCGATAAAAGTCTCAGTCATTGTCCCCTGCCGCAACGAAGAGCGCACCATCCGCTTGCTCCTGGAGGCGATTATGCTTCAGAGCTTTCCAAGAGAAGCCCTGGAGATTATCATCGCCGATGGGATGTCTGAAGACGGCACCCGGGATGTCATTGCCAGGTTCCAGGCGGCTCATCCCGATTTGCGCCTGAAAGTGGTGGACAACCCCAAACGCAACATCCCGGCGGCAGTGAACGCTGGCATTCGGGCCGCGGAAGGCGACGTGCTGCTACGCCTGGACGCGCATTCTGTTCCGCACCAAGAATATATTGAGCGCTGTTACGACGCGCTGATGCAAGGCGTGGCGGATAACGTTGGCGGGGTGTGGGATATTCAGCCTCAGGAAAACACCTGGATTGCCCGAGCGATTGCTGCTGCGGCCGGGCATCCGCTGGCAGTAGGAGACGCACAGTACCGGCACGGCAGGCAGGCTGGTTATGTGGATACCGTTCCTTTTGGCGCGTACAAACGCGAACTGTTTCAGCGGGTAGGTTTGTACGATGAAACGCTGCTTACCAATGAAGACTATGAATTCAACACGCGCATCAGGCTGGCTGGAGGCAAAATCTGGTTTGACCCGCAGATTCGCTGTGTTTATTTTGCCCGCAGGAACCTGAAGGAGTTGGCCCGCCAGTATTGGCGCTACGGCTATTGGAAAGCGCAGATGCTTAAGCGCTATCCGGGCTCCCTGCGCCTCAGGCAGGCACTGCCGCCCCTGTTTGTGTTAGGGATGGCCGCGCTGGTGATTGCCGGCCTGTTCTGGCAGCCCTTTCTGTTCATTTTCATCAGCGCCGCAGCTCTGTATCTGGCAGCGCTGGCTGCCGTGGGAATCCAACTTGCGGCGCATAAGAATGATGCCGCGCTGGTTATTGGTTTTCCATTAGCTGCCGCGACCATGCACTTTTGCTGGGGGGCGGGTCTGTTGGCAGGGCTTGTATCTAAATCCGCGCGTTCGAACGGCAGGAGCACCTAATATGCAAGAAAAAAACACCCCCCCACGCTTGCGATTACAGCCATCGGAGCACCGGTCTATACTTATTTTGGGCGATATCACGGCAGCTGTGCTGGCGCTATTCATCGCGCTTTATCTTTGGTCCACAGGCGATGCCTGGATGAACTTTTCGCTGGAGTTTTTGCGCACCCGCCCGGATGCCTGGTTTTATTTTCTGCCGGTGATTTGGATTGCCTTAATGGTGGATAACTACGACCTGAACAAGGCAGGCAACCTCAAGCTCACCCTTAAGGCCATCGGGCTGGCCATTATTATCGCGTCTTTCCTTTACCTGGTAATCTACTTTGCCATGCCTCCGCAGACGCTGCCCCGCCGGGGAGTTCTGTTTTTCATTGTCTTTGTCTCCATCCTGACCCTTATCTGGCGGATGATTTACGTCCGCATCTTCTCGGCCGCGACCAAATCGCGCCGTCTGCTGATCATTGGCGCCGGAAAGGCAGGCAGCACGCTGGTGAACGTCATCGCCGACCAGGTGCAGCCTCCCTACAATCTGCTGGGTTTGATTGACGATGACCCGGAAAAGCTGGGCACGCAAATCCGCAATTATAAGATTCTTGGCGACCATACGCAGCTGCTGACACTGGTGAAGGAATTGGGAGTTACCGACTTAATCCTGGCTATCTCGGGGCAAATGAACCACGGCATGTTCCAAAACCTGCTGACCGCTCAGGAGAAGGGGCTGCAGATTTCTACGATGGCACAGGTATACGAAGACCTGCTTGGACGCGTACCAATCAACCTGCTGGATTCTGAATGGGTGGTGCGTTCCTTTGTGGACCGGGCGCCTTTGGGCGGAATTTACCGCATGGTTAAACGGCTGATGGATTTAATTCTTACCTTGGTGGGAATGGTGTTTTTAATCGCGCTTTTCCCAATCATTGCGATATTGATACTCATTGATTCCGGCAGGCCGGTAATTTACAGCCAGGAGCGGCTTGGGCGGGGGGGCGAACCCTACAATATTTATAAATTCCGCACGATGAAAAATAGCGCGGACATGGAGAAAGAAGCTCTGGTGACTTCGTTAAACGATGCCCGCATTACGCGCCTGGGAAAGTTTCTTCGCAAGGTGCATCTTGATGAACTTCCGCAAGTCATCAATGTGCTTAAAGGCGAAATGAGCTGGGTTGGTCCGAGGTCTGAGCGCAGCGAGCTGGTGGCAGTATTTCAGAAAGAAGTTCCTTTCTACCGCGCCAGGATGTTGGTCAAGCCGGGCGTGACCGGATGGGCGCAAATCCACCAGCAGTACGCGGAAACCATCGAAGAAACCGCCGTGAAACTGGAATACGACCTGTATTACATTGAGCACGCCAATTTGCTGATGGATTTGACCATCATCCTGCGCACATTTGGCTCTGTCCTTGGGTTTAAGGGGAGGTAGAAACTGATGCGGCGCGCTTACCTGGAAGATGCCGATTGGGATGAGCTTTTGGAAAGCTTCCCGCAGGCGCATCTGATGCAAACGGCGGGATGGGCTGAGTTTAAGGCGGATTTTGGCTGGTCATCGGCGCGGGTGCGTTCTAAAAACGCCTGCGCGCAAATCCTGTTCAAATCCCTGCCCCTGGGTTTGAGCATTGCCTATCTGCCAAAAGGGCCGGTTGGCGAGAACTGGAATGAACTTGTTCCGCAGATTGATCAGCTTTGCAGAGCCCGCGGGGCTGTCTTTCTTCAGGTGGAGCCGGACCTGTTCGAGCCGCTGCCAGAGGAACTCCTGGAAACATCCTTCGCGGATTTTAAGCGAGAGGAGCATACCATTCAGCCGCGGCGCACAATTCTGATTGACCTCAATCGCGATGAGGAGCAGCTGCTGGCCGCGATGAAACAAAAAACGCGCTACAACATCCGCCTCGCGGAGCGTAAGGGCGTGCGGGTGCGCCAAAGCAGCGATTTACGCGGCTTTTACCGCATGATGCAAACCACTGCCAGACGGGACGGCTTTGCTCTGCACGATTTTTCTTACTATCAGCGGGTATTCCAGATATTTGAGCCGCGCGGCAAGTGCTCCCTGCTCGAGGCGCATCTGGATAATCAGGCGCTGGCTTACCTGATGGTATTTCTGCACCGCGAACGGTCGTGGTATTTTTACGGGGCTTCTGATGATGAAAGTCGGAATCTGATGCCCACCTATTTGCTTCAATGGGAAGCCATGCGCTGGGCAAAAGAACACGGCGCGGCGGTTTACGACCTGTGGGGCATCCCGGATGAGGATGAAGACGTGCTGGAAAGGGACTTCACCAGCCGTTCGGACGGCTTATGGGGTGTGTACCGCTTCAAACGCGGTTTTGGCGGGCGGATGGCGCGCTCCGCGCCGGCTGTCATCAAAGTGTATCGCCCGCTTCTCTACAAAGCGTATAAGTTCTACCGCGCGCAAAAACAGGCAGGTTTGGATGCGGCTTCTTGACATCAAAACCGCCGCCTGGGAATGGGATGACATTGTTTTGCGCCTGCCCGGGCCGCATATCCTGCAGTCCTTTGAATGGGGGCAAAACAAAATCCAGAACGGCTGGACGCCGCTGCACTACATCTGGGAAGAAGGCGGAGAAATTCGGGCCGCGGCGCTAATTCTCAGCCGGCAAATGCGGCTGGGACCGCGCCTTGAGGTGCTCTACTGCCCCAAAGGTCCGGTAATGGAATGGCGGAATCCGAGGCTGGCCGGGCAGGTTCTGGACGACCTGCAAACATTGGCCGCCCAACGGCGCGCCGTATTCCTGAAGATTGACCCGGATGTGGAACTTGGCCGGGGAGTGCCAGGCTCCGCGGATGCCGTGGAAAATGAAGCAGGGCGGCAATTTAAGCTGGACCTGGAACGGCGCGGTTGGATGTTCTCCAATGACCAAATCCAGTTCCGCAATACCGTCATGATAAATCTGCAGCGCGAGGAAGCTGAAATCCTGGCCGCGATGAAACAAAAAACCCGCTACAACATCCGCCTGGCAGAAAAGAAAGGCGTTCGCGTTCGGCGGGCGGAGGAAAGCGAACTGCCGCTGCTCTACGCGATGTACGCCGCGACGGCTGTGCGCGATGATTTTGTCATTAGACACGAAGGCTATTACCTGAAGCTGTGGGGCGATTTTATGCGCGCAGGCTTGGCGGTGCCCTTGATTGCTGAAGCGGATGGACAGGCGCTGGCTGGCTTGATTTTGTTTCACTTTGGCGGCATTTCCCGCTATATGTTCGGGATGTCCCTGGAAAAAGGGCGCGAGCTGATGCCCAATTACCTGCTGCAGTGGGAAGCCATTCGGACCTCCAAAGCCCTGGGCTGCCGGGAATACGACATGTGGGGCGCTCCGGATGTTTTTGACGAGAGCGATACGCTGTGGGGCGTCTATCGCTTTAAGGAAGGTTTTAACGGCGTCACGCTGCGGCACCTGGGTGCCTGGGATTACACCAGCCGGCCGACGCTCTACCGACTCTATACGCGGGCACTGCCCAATCTGCTGAATCTGATGCGCGCCCGCGGGAAAGCTGAAACCCGCAAAAGGATGGCTCTATGATGGACCGCGTTCCGCTGGCGCACCTGCCTACGCCTATTGAGGCGCTGCCCGGGCTTACCCGTCTGCTGGGGGGGCCGCGGCTGTTTATCAAGCGCGACGACCTGACCGGCCTGGGTTTGGGCGGCAATAAAACGCGCAAGCTTGAGTTCCTGGCCGCGGATGCGCTTGCCGGCGGAGCCCGCATGCTCATCAGCACAGGAGCGCCGCAGTCGAACCACTGCCGGCAGGTGGCGGCGGCTGCCGCCCACCTGGGGTTGGGATGCCTGTTGGTGCTGGCGGGGGACGACCCCGGCACGCGCCAGGGAAATCTGCTGCTGGACGCGCTCAGCGGGGCGAAAATCATCTTCGTCCCCAAAGAGCGCCGGGACGAGGCACTCCGGGAGCAGTACGAGTGTGCCCGCGCGCAAGGTCTCTCGCCCTACCTGATTCCCTACGGCGGCTCCAACGCGCTTGGCGCGCAGGCTTACGCGCACGCAATGCGGGAGCTGGCCGAACAGCGCTTTTCGCCGGATTGGATTGTTTTTGCCACTTCCTCCGGCGGTACGCAGGCCGGCCTGGTTTTGGGAGCGAAAGAGACAGGATTTACTGGCAAAATTTTGGGCATCAGTGTGGACGAAAGCGCGTCAAAACTGCAGGCCCGCGTGGCCGCGTTGGCAGCGGAAGCCGCCGCTTTGAAGGGCGGCAGCCTGTCTTTCGAGCCGGATGAAATCTTAGTCAATGATTCTTACTGCGCCGCTGGTTACGGCGTGCTGCAGCCGGCTGAGGTTGAGGCTATCAAGAGCTTTGCCCGCGCGGACGGCATTCTTCTGGATCCGGTTTACACAGGCCGGGCAGCCGCGGGCCTGGTGGATTTAATTCGCACGGGTTTCTTCACCAGGGAGGAAACTGTCTTGTTCTGGCACACAGGCGGCACGCCCGCGCTGTTCGCCGAGCCCTATGCCAGCCAGCTTGGCGCCTGATTCAGCCCTGATGAGGGGGCGGCCTTTTGGGCAGCATGAAGTATCTAAATAACTATTTTGGCTCTGCCCGGGCTCCAGGGTTATCCGCAGCAGCTGTGGCGACGTGTATCCATATTGCCGCGCCGCTGCGCTCCCCCCCGAGGACTGGCAGGGAGACCGCCGCGCCGCTGCATGCGGGAGCGCCGGCGCAGAAACGACATCCCTGCGGGTTCACGCTGATACTGCTATAATCCAATGGGGCTTGAGATTATGTCAATGGATATCCGCTCGACTGTGCTTACCCTGGGGATTCTCACCGCTGTCGGCGCGGTCTGGCTGGCAGTCAGCGCCGCCAAACATTATCGGCGCGGAAAACGCATCCCGTTTTTCTTTAAACGGCGCAAGCTGATGGAACAGGCAGCCAGCCTGGTCATCGGCGCGCTGCTGCTGGCTTTTTTTGCCTTTGCCAGCTTTCGCTGGGGAGAAGGGCTGGCCTACCGCTACTTCCCGCCCACTCTGACGCCTTCGCTCACGCCCACCATCACGCTTACCCCGACCATCACGCTTACACCCAGCATCACACCCACCCCGACCATCACCAATACACCGTCCATCACCAATACGCCCGCAATCCCGAAAGAGGTGGCCGAAAAATTTGAGTCTATCGTCACACCCGACGCCAACTCTGTCTTCAGCCCGATTGTGTTCGCCGAAAAAGTGGATGAAAACTTTCAACCTGTCAACCCAGCTTCGACTTTTGAGAACCCGCTGACCACCATTTATGGCACGTACAGCTACAATTTCATGCTGGACGGCGTTCAGTGGACCGAAATGTGGTACCGCGGGACAACCCTGCTTAAACTGGAAACCGGCCGATGGGAAGGCGGTTCGGGCGGCTATGCCCTGACCAGCCTGAGTCTGCCGGCGGAGGAATGGCTGCCCGGAGATTACCAGCTTCAATTCTTCCTGGGAGAGCGTTGGCTGATGACGGGCTACTTTAGCGTCACTGGAAATCCGCCCACCCCCACGCTGACGCCCAGCCCCACATTCACCCGCACCCCCACCAACACGCCCACCTCCACGCGGACGCCTATCCCAACCCGCACGCCGGTTCCCACCAATACGCCGCGGCCTTCCGCCACCCCCAGACCCTGAAAAGAGAGCGGTACTGGCAATAAAAGCCCCTCCGCGGAAAGCGAAGGGGCTTATGGTTTAAGTCGTCAGCGACAGTCGTGTGCTTTTAGATGTAACGCCAGTCAGCCTGCTCCTGCGGAAGCGCGACAGCAATTTGAGCGGCAACTTTCGCGTTGTTGCGCAGCAGAGCCAGATTGGCGCGCAGGCTCTCTCCATCGGAAAGCTCGCTGATTTTCGCCAGCAAATAGGGCGTGACCGCGCTGCCGCGCAGACCTTCATTTTCCGCTTGCTGCAGCGCTTCAGCAATCACAGCCTCAATCCGCTCGCGCGGCAGGGCGCTTTCGGCCGGAGGGGGAACCACCACCAGCACGCTGGTCCGCAGACCTAACTTCCAATGTGCGTTGGCGATATCTGCTGCTTCCTGGGGGGTATCCGCGCGTAAAGGCGTCTTCAGGCCGCTTTCTGCCGAGTAAAAAGCCGGAAAGTCATTGGTCTGGTACCCAATCACCGGGATGCCGGCTGTTTCCAGCATCTCCAGCGTGGCGGGCAGGTCCAGAATGGCTTTGGCGCCGGAGCAAACCACCACAATCTGCGAGCGGGCAAGCTGCAGCAGGTCCGTGGAGATATCACGACTGTTACCGCGGTGCACGCCGCCAATCCCGCCGGTGGCCAGCACTTTTATACCAGCGCGCTCCGCCGCGAAAAGCGTGGCGGCCACGGTTGTGCCGGCTGAGACACCGCGCGTAAGCGCGCCGCTCAGGTCCCACAGGCTGCATTTGCGGGCATCGCGGGCGCCTGCCAGCGTTTCCAGCTGAGCGGCATTCAGACCAACGCGCAGCTGGCCTTCCTGCACGGCAATTGTGGCAGGATAGGCGCCGTTTTCGCGCACAGTCTGTTCCAATTCGCGGGCAATGTTCAGGTTCTCAGGCCAGGGCACGCCGTGGGTAATTAAGGCGGACTCAAGCGCGACAATCTGGCGGCCGTTGCGCCTGGCACGTTCTACATCGTTCGAGATGACGAAGTCGCTTTTGGCGGCTGACCGGAAGAAGGGGAAGAGGCTCTTTTTGTTTTCCATGCAACTAATTGTACCTGCTTTTGATGACGCGGATGGCGAAATCCTGAGACAAACGAGTTGATAACATAACTGCCGAAGAGGCGGGGCTGCGCGTAAACGGGTACAATAATCGCACAAAAATAACAGGACCACACATGGAAAATTCCACGCATCGACCCACCCCCAAACGCTGGCGCGTTTCCCCTTTGATACCGCCGCATCTCAACAGTGAACTGGAAGAATTTCCCAGCCTCCTGCGGCAGCTGATGTACAACCGGGGCATCACCGATTACGGTGCGGCGCGCGCTTATGTGGACTGCGCTCCCGGCGCGGAGACAAATCCCTTTTTGATTAAAGACATGGATGCCGCGGTGGAAATTCTGCGCCGCGCGCTTCAGGAAAAAAACCCGATTGCCATTTACGGCGACTATGACGTGGACGGCGTAACCTCCAGCGCGCTGCTCTATGAATTTCTGATGAAATTGGGACACACACCGCGCGTTTACATCCCCAGCCGCTTTGATGAAGGCTACGGCCTGAACCTGGACGCTGTGGAGCAGTTGTACCGCGAGGGAATCGGTTTGATGATTACGGTGGACTGCGGCATTCGTTCTATCAAGGAAGTCGCGCTGGCAAAGCAGCTGGGCATGCGCGTCATCCTGAGCGACCACCATCAACCAGGCGCGGAACTTCCACCCGCTGACGCGGTGATCAATACCCGCCAGGCGGGCGACCCTTATCCCTATAAGCACCTATCGGGGGTCGGGCTGGCCTACAAACTGGCCGACGCGTATTTACGAACCTACCCGCAGACTGGTGTGGACGCGCGCGATTGGCTGGACCTGGTGGCTTTGGGAACTGTGGCGGACATCGCCCCGCTTTCCGGAGAGAATCGGGCGCTGGTTCGGGCAGGGCTGGACCAGATGCGCGCGACTGAACGTCAGGGCCTGTATTCGCTGGCCCAGGTTTCTGGCATCAGGCTGGAGAATATTAATGCCGGAAATATCGGCTTTGGCTTGGGGCCGCGTCTGAACGCGGCCGGCAGGCTGGATTCTGCGCTGGCGGCCTTTGAGCTTCTGACCGCCAGAGATGTCTTTAACGCTGGAATGCTGGCCCAACAGCTCGACGCTCAAAACGCGCAGCGCAAGGATTTAACCTTGCGCGTTCAGGAACAGGCTGTCCAGAGCGCCCTCCAGGCTGACCCGGACAATCCGGTAATTTTTGCCGCCTCTCCCGAATTTAATGAAGGCGTGGTGGGTTTGGCGGCCTCGCGCGTGGCGGAGCAGCTCTACCGCCCGGCGATTATTGGCTCGGTTAGTGATACCAACATCGTGGCATCCTGCCGCTCCATCCCGGAATTCAATATTACCAGCGCCCTGGACGCGTGTGCGGACCTGCTGGTGCGTTACGGCGGGCATTCCATGGCGGCCGGGCTGACTGTCAGCATTCAAAATGCCCGGGAACTGCTGGCCCGCCTGAATGCGATTGCCCGCGAAGCGCTGCGCGGCGTGGAACTGGTGCCTGTGCTTGAGATTGACCGCGAAATTCGGCTGGAACATCTGCGGGACGAATTTATTCCGCAGGTTTTTGAGGCCATGGCCAAGCTGGAGCCAACCGGACGCGGGAACCCCGAAGCCCTCTTTTGCAGCCGCGGCTGCCGCGTGGCCGCTGCCAGGGTGGTTGGTGACGGCCAGCATCTCAAGTTGACATTGCAGGCCGGCAAACGCACCTTTGACGCGATTGCCTTCAGGCAGGGCTACTGGCTGGACCAGCTTCCAGAGCGTGTTGATATTGCTTACGTCTTTGATGTAAATAACTACATGGGCCGCAGCACGCTCCAGCTAAATATCAAGGATATCCACCCCGCAGAGGAGTGAGGCGGTTATTCGCGTTCAGGGGGTGATGGCGAAGCTGATGACGCTTTCTTCGGCGCGCCGGTCCGCAAAGCGGGCTTCGGAGGAGGCTGTCAGTCGCAGCGTGAGGCCGGCTTCCTGCGTCCTCCCAATGATTTCTCGCAGGTCTTCCAGCGCCTTGCCCAGAGCCAGGCCCTGCTCTACCCCGAAACGGTAGGTGAAAAAGCCTGGATTGCGCTCGAGATACTCCAGAACCGCGCTGAGGGCTGCAGAAAAGTCCGTTCCTGAGAGACTGCCTGGCGGGTTAATCCAAACACCCACCGGCAGCCGCAGATTGCGGTGCAGCGCGTCCAGCAGCACATGCGAGAAAAGCAGCCGCGCGAAAGCCCGCCCGCGGTCGTCCGCGAGCGAAGGCGGCGTGCCTTTTTCAGCGTCTTCCGGCGCCAGTGTGAGCTTGTAATTGATTTCTTCCGGCACAGACGCGAATTCGGAAGTTGGGACAAGCGCGGTGATGCGCGTGAGCACCAGGCTGGCGTACTCCTGCAGCGCCTGCCGGCGCTCCGCGTCTTGGCTGACCTGAGCAGGGGGGATGAGTTCCCCCATGCGCATCTCAAGGTGGGGAAACTTCAGCCGGAACGCGTTCCCAAGTGCCCCACGCATGCCGCCAAATCCGATTGGCAGCACCGGCGCGTTCGCCCGCTGGCTGATGAGCGCCACCCCAATCTGCGCGTCCATCCTGGCTGGTTCCCAGATGCCGCCTTCGGGGAAAACCCCCAACACACCGCCCTGCCGCAGCACGCTGACCGATTTTTGAATCGCGTCGCGGTCCAGGTTGCCGCGATTGACCGGTATAAGACCGTAGGCAACCACTACGCGGGCGTAATTGGGGTCCATGGGGATATCGCCGGTTCCCAGGAATTCCACCTGGCGCGGGGAGAATGCCGCCATCAGCACCGCTTCCAGCACACCTACGTGATTGCCTGCCAGGATGACCGGCCCTTCACGCGGGAAGTTCTGCATGCCGCTGACTTTCAGGCGGGTGAGCAGCGCGATGAGCAGCCTTGCAGAGCCGCGTAAAAGCGCGCGGGCAATTTTGCGGCGGGGGTAGGGAATGGAATCGGAGGGGTGAGTTTTCATGGTCGCGCGTCTGGGTTAAGGAGAATTTTACCTGAAAGCGCGGCCGGACTTGCCTGGTTTTGGCATACGCAGCAAGATGAGATGTGCGCTCGGCTGGTTGGCGTGCCGGTACGCCCCAACAACTGCAAAGAGAAATGAGGATGCGAAAATAAATACCGCATCCTCTTCTGTTTAAGTGGACAAATTACTTCATTGTGATTGGCAGGGCGACGCTGTACTTATAGAAAGGTTCCCAGACGTCAGTTCCACCATTCATAATACTCTGAGCGACGGCAGCCACCTGGTCCTGCACCTCCTGTGGAATAGACCAAAAGGCATTGTGGTACGGCGCCAGGCCTACACCCTCATTTGCCAGGTCGTTGACCATAGTGCCGGAACTAAAGGTCGCGTCAACGATGTCTTCAATGGTATGGTAAACCGCCATGTCCACCCGCTTCATCGCGCTTGTGAGCAAATACTCATTCCCAACCACAGTTCCGCCGCCAAAAATGGTGTAATAGACGTCCACGTCCACGCCGATGGTCCATTTGCCGGCTTGCGCCGTCGCCAGGTTAACCCCAACTCCGGTGGGGCCTGCTACCGCAAAAATGACATCCGCGCCGCGGGCCATCTGGTCTTCTGCCATCTGAGCGCCGAAGTCGGGGTCTCCAAAATTATAGGCATATTCCAGAAGGACCTGCACCTGAGGGTTTGCCCACTGCGCACCATATTGGTAAGGAATCATGAAATCGTTCACCGGAGGGATAGGAAACCCGCCAATGGCTCCGATAACTTTACTGGTGCTCATTAAGCCGGCCAGCGTGCCAGCCAGATACCCAACCTGAGCCGCGTTGAAGGTGATGCCGCGCAGGTTATCCGGGTAGGTCTCCCAATTTGCGTCCACAATCGCAAAGTTGACATCGGGGTTTGCAATTGCAGCGGCAAGTGTCGCATCCATCATGGAGTAACCTACTGTGATGCAAAGCGTATTCCCGCCGGTAACGCACTCGGCAATTTTGATGGGATAGTCATCAACGACAGCGGTTGGATAAACAGTCCCGACTACGCCAAAGTCGATTTCAGCCTCGGAAAGCCCGGCGGCGGCCATCGCATTGAATGCGTAATCGCTTACGCCGCCCACGTCGGGTATCAGGCCAATGGAAATAATGGGTTTTGGAGAGGAGGCCTGCCCTGCCCCAGGCAGTGCGAGCAGGAGAAACAGAAGAATCAGGCTGGCCCCCAGGATTGGTGTGCGATGATGTTTTTTTTGCGCGGTGTGCTGGTGAGACATAAAACTAGCTCCTTATTGGCCGTTGGCCTGAAAACAGCAATCTTGTGATTGTAAAAAGGTTGCTGAGGAAAAATTTCCTTTCTGTGGCTGAGAAAGGCGCAGGTTCACTTTAAGGAATGTGGACACTATCAGTATACAGCCGTTAAACGAAAATTGATAAAAATGAGAGAAACTCAAGATTATTGATTGGTTATAGCCCCCACAGGAATTCGAATGCTGGTTTTGGCATACGCCCCATGAGCTAAGGGCCGCGCCTGAGGCCGCCAGACGATGGGGGCAAGGTGGGAGCAAACAGATGTTTTTGCTTGAAATTAAAAAGAAAGTGCCCCCACAGGAATTCGAATCCTGGTTTTGGCATACGCCCCATGGGCTAAGGGCCGCGCCTGAGGCCGCCAGACGATAGGTGCAAGATAATAGGTATTGCTTTGTTAATCCGCCTTGGCCGGGTTTCCGGTTTCGGCATACGCCCCATGGGCTAAGGGCCGCGTCCTGGGCCACTAGACGATGGGGGCAAGGTGGGAGCAAACAGATGTTGTTTGCCTGAAATTAAAAAGAAAGTGCCCCCACAGGAATTCGAATCCTGGTTTTGGCCTTGAGAGGGCCGCGTCCTGGGCCACTAGACGATGGGGGCAAGATAATAGGTATTGCTTTGTTAATCCGCCTTGGCCGGGTTTCCGGTTTCGGCATACGCCCCATGGGCTAAGGGTCGCGTCCTGGGCCACTAGACGATGGGGGCAAGATAATAAGTATTGCTTTGTTAATCCGCCTCGGCCGGGTTTACGGTTTCGGCATACGCCCCATGGGCTAAGGGCCGCGTCCTGGGCCACTAGACGATGGGGGCAAGATAATAGGTATTGCTTTGTTAATCCGCCTTGGCCGGGTTTCCGGTTTCGGCATACGCCTCATGGGCTAAGGGCCGCGTCCTGCGCTGCCAGAAGTTGGAGGTGTTTCAGGCAATAAATGTTATCACAGGCTATATACCGAGTCAATGATTTAAGCCGGAAGATTTGCGCCTGTACGCAGGAATTGACATTTTCCGGTTCGCACTCTGGCGGGCCTTTCCGCTTAATCATCAGAGTAGATTTCGGCAGGGCTTTCTGCCTTTGTCCAACGATGGGCGGGAAATTCACTCAAAAACCCCCTATAATCTAACGAAAAATATGGAGTGTTCAGCATGCAATATCGTCATCTTGGGAAAGCAGGCATTAAAGTATCGGAATTATCAATCGGTTCCTGGGTCACCTACGGCAAGCAGGTGGACGTGCGGGCTGCCCGCGAGATTCTGCAGGTCGCCTGGGAAGCCGGCGTGAACTTTTTCGACAACGCGGAGGCCTACGCGGGCGGTCAGTCAGAAATCATCATGGGGCAGGCGCTGCGGGAACTGGGCCTGCCGCGCGAGCAGTATCTCATCTCGACCAAAATTTTCTGGGGGGGAAAGGGGCCCAACGATGTGGGGCTCAATTACAAGCACATCATCGAAGGCGTGAACAACGCTCTCAAGCGCCTGGGGCTGGATTACGTGGATTTTGTCTTCGCGCACCGCCCCGATCCCGAAACCCCGATTGAGGAAACGGTGTGGGCGTTCAATCAGGTTATTCAGCAGGGCAAAGCTTTCTATTGGGGCACCTCCGAATGGTCGGCCGCGGAAATATTGCTGGCATACCAGGTGGCGCGGGAAAATAAACTGCGCCCGCCTTCCATGGAACAGCCGCAATACAACCTGCTGCACCGCAAGCGCTTCGAGCAGGAATATGCTGTTCTTTACAAAGAACTGGGATACGGCACCACCATCTGGAGCCCGTTGGCCTCGGGGCTGCTGACTGGAAAGTACAACCAGGGCACCATCCCTGAGGGCAGCCGCGCGCAGCTGGAAGGCTACGGCTGGCTAAAAGATCGTCTTCTGGACCCCGTCAAGCTGGAAGTTACGCGGAGGCTGGCAAAAGTGGCAGAGGAACTGGGCGTGAGCCTGGCGCAGATGTCTCTGGCATGGGTGCTCAAGAATCCGAACGTCTCCACCGTCATTACCGGAGCGAGCCGCGTGGAACAGGTGAAAGAGAACATGAAAGCGGCAGATGTGGTGCCGCTGTTGACCGATGATGTCATGGCGAAGATTGAAGGCGCGCTGGAAGGCTACCGGGAAGATTAAGCTCCGCGAACAAGAAAGGACGCGGTATTTCCGCGTCCTTTCTTGTTGTCTACGAAAATTAACTCCCTACGCCTTGTCAGTTTTCCGGCCTCGCATTTGCAGCAATATCCGTATTAATTTCACTTGAGAGCGCAATTCAGCTTGGAGACAATTAAAAGCTTTCTGGATTGCTGTCTTTCTCTCCTCCCAAAGCCTTTGCCTGCGCCTCACGCCAGCGCCTCACGCGTTCCGCTGCCTGGGCTTCGTAGCCCTGGTCTGAAGGCTGGTAGAACTGCTTGCCTATCACCCCATCCGGCAGGTACTGCTGGGGGGTCCAATGCCCCGGGTGACTGTGCGGGTAGTCGTAACCAGCGCCGTGCCCGAAGCCTTTCGCGTCGCGGGTCGGGTCCATCAGGTGGATGGGAACAGGGCCGGCGCCGTTGGTTTCGATTTCCTCCAGCGCTTTAAAATAACCGACGGCAGAGTTGGACTTGGGGGCCGTCGCCAGGTAGAGGGTGGCTTCGACAATCGGGTACACCCCTTCGGGCAGGCCAATGTACTCAAAATTCTGTGCGGCCGCGCTGGCAACCACAATGCCCATCGGGTCAGCCAGGCCGATATCCTCGCTGGCCAGGATGATGAGACGGCGCAGGATGAAGCGCGGGTCTTCGCCGGCGTAAAGCATTTTTGCCAGCCAGTAAAGCGCGGCGTCCGGGTCGGAACCGCGCACGGATTTGATAAAGGCGGAGATGGTGTCGTAGTGGGCGTCATCGGTTTTGTCGTAGATGACCGACCGCTTCTGGATGGATTCCTGCGCGACGTCCAGCGTAATACGCAGCTCGGAGTCTTGCAGCGGGGTGGTTTCCACCGCCAATTCCAGGGCATTCAGCGCGCTGCGGGCGTCGCCGCCAGCCGTGCGCGCAAGGTGCAGCAGGGCGTCTTCGTCGACGCGGATGTTCCTGCCGCCGTATCCGTTGATTGGGTCGGAAAGGGCCCGCTTCAGAAGCGTCAGGATGTTGGTTTCGGTCAGGGGTTTAAGTTCAAAGATGCGCGAACGGCTGACCAGGGCCTTAATGACATCAAAATATGGATTCTGAGTGGTCGCGCCGATGAGCGTGAGCATGCCGGATTCTACATGCGGCAGCAATGCGTCCTGCTGGGCTTTGTTCCAGCGGTGGACTTCGTCCACGAACAGGATGGTGCGCTTGCGGTACAGCCGGCGGCGTTCTGTGGCGTCTTTGATGACCTCCCGCAGGTCCGCGACGCCTGCCAGCACCGCGCTGAGGCTGACGAACTCTGCCTGGGTGATATGGGAGATAACCTGGGCGATGGTGGTTTTTCCGGTGCCCGGCGGGCCGTAAAAGATGATGGAAGAAAACAGGCGGTCAGCTTCTATCGCGCGGCGCAGCAAGGTGCCAGGCCCGATGATGTGGTCCTGGCCGATGATTTCGTCCAGCGTCTTGGGGCGCATGCGCGCCGCCAGCGGGCCGTGCTGGGCGAGTTGGTCCGCGAGAGAATGGTCAAAAAGGTCCATGGATTTATTGTATCATAGCTCTTATGTTCTAACGCCTGGTTTTATTGATTATCCCTTAAATCCTGTATACTGAAATTAAGTCCAGATTTTTAAACTCTTAAAGAGGGAAAAATGAAAACACAAAAAACACTCGCGAGAGTTTTTTGCGCTGTTTTCCTAGTGGTCCTTTGCATGGGTTTTCCAACGCCTGTCAGGGCCGGGGTTACCTATACCGTTACTAACAGCGCGAGTTCGGGCGCGGGCTCTCTGCGTCAGGCGATTCTGGACGCGAACGCTCATGCCGGATTGGATACGATTGCTTTCGACATCCCCACCAGCGACCCTGGGTATTCCTCCTCTCTGGGAGTCTGGGTCATCCGTCTGACGCTGGTTTTGCCCATGCTGGAAGACCCGGCCGGGGTCTTCATCGACGGAACCACGCAGACCGGCAGCAACCCCGACCTGCCCGGCATCATCATTGAGCATACACCCTCAGTTCCGCCCGGGGCAGACCTGTTAACAATCATTTCTCACTACAATGTCATAAAGGAGCTGGGGCTTTTCAACAGCAGCGGAGACGGCATCGTTATCGAAGGAGACAAGAATGTCATCCTGAACAACCAGGTTTTCATGTCCGCCGGGCACGGAATATCGCTCCTGAGCGGCTCCGAGGAAAATGACATCGACGGGAACGCTATTTGCGGGCACGAGCTGGATGGAATTCACTTGAACGCGGCTGACCATAACGTCATTGATAACAACATTATTGGCGTGCAGCCCGCTTATGTTCCCGCTGTTGGAAGGAACCAGGGCAGCGGCATTGGCGTCTTGGGGAGTACTGACAATACCATCCGGGCAAATGTCCTCAGCAACAATATGGATTACGGACTGTATCTTTACCAATCCAGCGCCAACCAAATTCTGGAGAACACCATTGGGATGGACAGCGGGCGCGCTCTGGACCTGGGAAATGACCTGCATGGTGTATTCCTGCTGGACAGCCCCAACAATGTGATTACTTGTAACTGGATTTCTGGCAATGGAAACGACGGGCTGCGCATCTCAGGGAATTTATCCACAGACAACATACTCCAACAGAATTGGGTTGGTACCGCGCATTCAGGGCCCATCCCGAACGCGCATCACGGCATCAGCATTTACAACGGCGCATCCCAAAACACGATTGGAAGCGATAGCAGCGAGGAGCTTGGCAATGTGGTTTATGGGAACGGCTGGAGCGGCATCGTGGTGGTAAATTCTCCTTTGGGCGCGAATATGATTGGCTTCAACTCTATCTACTCCCATGATTTCTATGGAATCCACATCAACAACAGTCCGGGCAACTACATTGTCTCCAATAGAATCGCGGGCAACGGCATACAAAATGATTCTGCCGGCGTGCGCGTGGAAAACAGCAGCGGAACCGGCGAAGCTTCCGACAACAACCTGATTTGGAGCAACCAGATTTTTAACAACCATGGCAAAGGCATCCAGTTAGTGGGAGACGCCAACAACAATATTGCCAGCCCTGTAATTCTCAGCGCCAGCTGCAGCCTGGTGAGCGGCACAGCCTGTCCCGGTTGTTGGGTGCAGGTTTTCTCAGACCTCTATGAAGAAGGCCGCAGCTATGAAGCCCTTACCACAGCCGACGGCAGCGGGCATTTTTCCGCTGCCATAAACGCGGAATGGCCAAACATCACCGCCGTTGCCATCGACGGACCGGGCAATTCCAGCGAGTTCTCGCTGCCGGCAAGCGCCTGCTTCCGCCTGTTTTTACCCGCCCTGATGAAGTAACAAAAAGCCCGCGCGATTTCGCGCGGGCTTCTTTATACGCATCTGCGTCCTCAGTAGCCGTGACTGACGTCCACGACGTTGTGCAGGGGCAATCCTTCCTGGTAGCGCTTCAGGTTCTCGATGAAGAGGTCGACAGCGTCATCCAGCAAATGTGTGGATGCCCCCGAGGTATGCGGGGTGATAATGACTTCTGGCAGCGTCCACAGGGGGCTTTCGGGGGGTAGCGGTTCCTGCGAGAAGACGTCCAGCACGGCCCCGCCCACTTTGCCGGATTTGACGGCTTGAACGAGAGCGTTTTCATCCATTAAGTCGCCGCGGGAGACATTCACAAGGAAGGCGCCCGGTTTCATCGCGTCGAACATCTCCGCGTTGAACAGGTACTTCGTTTCAGGGGTCAGGGGCAGGCAGAGCACCACAGAATCGCAGTCCTTCAGCATCCCTTTCAGGCCCTCAATTGGGTAGAGCCGATGGAAGTAGTTGCCCAGCGGGTCGCCCAGGCCCGGCGGGGTGTAGCCACGGTCTTCCACATGCATCACATCGCGCTTGGCAGCCAGAACCTGCACGCCAAGAGGGTAGAGCAGGCGGGCCAGCTCGCGCCCGATGGAGCCGTAGCCGACAATTCCCACAGTGCTGCCGCGCAATTCCTTGGGCTGGAGGGATTTTGAGGCATTATTGCCCCATTTTTTCTCGCGCTGCAGGGCGATGGTCTCGGGCATTTTGTGGCCGAGCATCAGCAGCGCCATCAGCAGGTATTCGCCCATCTGGCTGACCATCGTGCCGCTGGCGGTGGTTATCACGATGCCCGGATCAGCGGCAATGGGGAAGTTGAAGGCTTTATCAACCCCTGCCAGCGAGATTTGTATCCATTTTAGAGCCGGAGCCTGCTCCCGTGAGGGCAGTTGTTTGCCCGTGCAAAAGAGCACCTCGACCTTTTCCCAGTTTTCCTTTGGCAGCTCGGAAATGTCCTTTCCGCCGCTGACCGTCAGGCGGATGCTTTTGCCCACAGCCTTGATGCGCGCTTGCTGTACTTCGGTGAGCGCGATGGTGCTCAGGATTTCAAGTGATTTCTTCTCGTCCATTAAATGTAAATCCTTTGCGGGTCCAGTTCTTCCCGCAGGATGCGCAGTTCTTCCGCGCCGGGCGCTGCGGTGTATTCCAGCTGTTCGGCTTGCTTCAGCGGCCAGCCGGTGTTGGCCTGCACCTGTTCATAGGTGCAGCCCGGATGCAGCGCAGCCAGCACCAGCTCGCCGTTCGCGTCCGGCTTGAGGATGCCCAGATTTGTCACGACAGCCTGCGGGCCGGCCCCGCGCACGCCGGTTTTCGCGCGCGCGTCGCCGCCTTCCAAAAAGCCGGCTGAGGTGTGAAAATCCACCCGGGCGGGAAAGCGCCGGATTTGATGGGGGGTGATGATATAACAGCGGTTGGCCCAGGCGGCGATTTCCATTGATCCGCCGGAACCCGGCAGCCGCACTTTGGGATGAAAATAATCGCCAATGACCGTGGCGTTGATGTTGCCGTATTGGTCAATTTGCGCGCCGCCCAAAAAGCCCACATCAATGTTGCCGCGCTGCAGATACAGTGAGAAAACCTCGAACATGGAGCAGACCGAAAGAGCGCCGCTCACCAGGGTCGGGTCGCCGATGGAAAGCGGCAGGCGGTTTGGTCTGGCGCCAATGACGCCGGCCTCGTAAATCATTTGCAGCTTGGGGGCGTGCGTGCGGCGGGCCAGGTTGCAGGCCAGGTTGGGGATGCCCACGCCGACAAAGACCTGGTCTCCGTCCTTTAGCAGGCGGGCGGCATTGATAATCATCAGTTCAGTGGCGTTGTATTCTGCTTCCGGCATCTCAATAACTCCCGTAATTCACCGGGGCGCTCAGGCGCACGCCCGGCTTCAGGCGTTCTTGCGTTTCTTTGCCCAGTTTCTCCAGGTATTCCGCCCGGTCCTTCACGCCGTACACCCATTCGTCCAGGTAGGCTTTCACGCTGGCTTCATCTTTGCTGATTTCCTCCCAGCGCAGGTAAAAGTCGTTATCGCGGTCGTAATACCCCTGGGTGTAGGAGGGGTGCGCGCACCAGGGCACGTGGCACACCGCGCTGACCACCAGCGAGGGGATGAGCGTGCGGTTCGGGTCGGAGCGGATGATGTCCTCATCCACGATTTCTTCCGCGGTCAAAATCACGCGTTTGGCGGCAAAAGCGGCCTCGCGCTGCTCGCCCAGGATGCCCCAAATGTGCGCGTTGCCTTCGCTGTCAGCGCGCTGGACGTGCACAATGGCCACGTCCGGATGCAGGGCGGGCACCACCACCACATCCTCTCCGCCGTAGGGGTCCTGGACGCGGCGGTAGAGCGGGTTGGCCTTTTCCAGGTCCAGGGCGCCGGTCTGGCGCATGGGCATAAAGGGCAGCCCGCTGGCGCCGGCCTGCAGGCGGCTGATCATACCAAAGTGCGAGTATTCCTCCCATTCCAGGCTGCCGTTCTGGATGCCGTCGCGCAGCCATTTGAGCGAGCCGACGCCCGGGTTGCCGGAGTAGGAGAAGATGACCTTGCGGGCGCAGCCGGCGGCAACCATCTGGTCGTAAATCAGGTCGGGGGTGGCACGCGCCAGGATGAGGTCTTTGATGCCCTGCCGGATGATTTCGTGCCCGGCCGCAAAGGGGATGAGGTGCGTAAAGCCGGCGGCATACACAAGGTCCCCGTCGTGCACGTGCTGGCGGATAGCTTCGCTCAGGCTGGTCAGTTTGGACATGCTAATTTTTCCCGCTTTCTATCCAGGATTTGTGTTTACGCTTTTCTTCCTCGCGCTGGGAAGGCGATAAGTTTGATTTCACAGGCTTTTCGTCCGGGCGGATGCGCAGCAGGGTGAGCCCCAGCGCCAGCACCAGCAGCCCCAGTATCTGAAGCTGACCGATGGGTTTGCCGGTCCACCAGTTCACCAGCAGCCAGGCAAGGTTGATTATCCCGGTGAGGGTCAGGATTCTGCCGATGCCGCGGAGAAGGTTTCTCATGCCTGCCGTTTGCCCAGCCGCGTTCAAGCCCGGCGCACTCTGTTGCGAATTTGCTCGTGCAGGTAGAGCTGCACGTAGTAGAGGCCGCCGCTGTTTTTGCCGCTGGAACCCGAGCCTTTCCAGCCGCCAAAGGGCTGGAAGCCGGGCCAGGCGCCGGTGGTGCCGCCCTGCGGACGGTTGGTATACACCACACCGGCTTCGATGTGGTCAAAGAACCAGTCCACCTCGGAGGGTGTGCCGTAGAAACCGGCTGTCAGGCCGTACTGCACGTCATTTGCCAGCGCCATGCCTTCCTGCAAGTCTTTCACCGGGCTGACCATCAGGATGGGCACAAACATTTCCTGCTTCCAGAGGGGGTGCGAATGCGGAACATCCGCGACAATGGTGGGGGCGCAGAAGTAGCCCTTGGAAAGCGCGCCTTCGGTCAGGGTTTTGCCGCCGACGAGCACTTTACCTGCTGCGCTCAGGTCGGCCACAAAGGCCTGATAATCGGCGTAACTCTTTTTGTTTATCACGGGGCCCATGTAGGTCTGCCGCGCGGTGGGGTCTCCGACTGCCAGCTTGTTGGTGAGCGCGACCATGCGTTCCACAACCGCTTCGTAGACCGGCTCCTCGATATAAACGCGCGAGCAGGCGGAGCACTTTTGCCCCTGCAGCCCAAAAGCGGAGCGCACGCTGCCCAACGCGGCGTCTTCAATATCCGCGTGGCGGGAAACCAGCACGGGGTTCTTGCCGCCCAGCTCCAGAATGGTGGGGCGCACATAGCGGGAATGACCAAAGTTGCAGTAAATGTTCATCCCGACCTCGTATGAGCCGGTGAAGGTGATGCCAGCCACATCCGGGTGGTTAATCAGCGCCTCGCCCAGCGTGGAGCCGGGGCCAGTGACGAAGTTGAACACGCCGTCGGGAATGCCCGCCTGGCGCATGCAGTCCACCAGCAAAGAAGGCGACCAGCAGGTATCGCTGGCAGGTTTCATCACGACCGTGTTGCCAGCAACAAGCGCCGCCCCGGCGGGGCCGCCTGTGAGCGCCACCGGGAAATTGAAGGGGCTGATGACCAGCCATACGCCATAGGGGCGCAGGACGGATTGGTTGGTGGAGATAAAGCCCGAGAGCGGGTCGCTGTTCATTTGCCGGATAAAGCCGCCGTTGGCTTCCATCTGGTCGCAGGCATAACGGATGAGGTCGGCTGTTTCGGCCACCTCGCCCAGTGCTTCCATGCGGATTTTACCGACCTCGAGGGTCATCGCAGCGGCAATTTCGTACAGGCGTTCATCGATGATGTCGGCCAGTTTGCGCAGCAGGTAGACGCGTTCCTCCCAATTCATGCGGCTCCAGGCGGGGAAGGCGGCTTTGGCGGCCGCGACCGCGTCGGCAGCGTCTTGCGCGCTGCCTTTTTGGAAGGTGGCCAGGTGCCAGTCGGTGTTGATGGGGGAGTGAGCGTAGTGCTTATCGGCGGCGTAGCGCTCCTGACCGTTGATGAGCATGGGGTATTCGCGCCCGAGCCCGGTTTTCACTTTTTCCAGCGCTTCCGCGAAGCGCGTATGCAGTTCTTCGGGGGGATTGAACATGGTGCTGTAGGTGAGTTTGAAGGAAGGTGTTTCCGTCATAGGTCAGAATCCTCCGCTGTGTTATGGTTGTTTTGGTGATTGTATCATAATTGCACCCACTGGCTGGATGCTGCAGCCTACAGCGCGTTCTTGCGGGGTTTCCTGACCCTCTCCCCCGCCGCGCGGACCCTCCCTCAAGGGGAGAGCTGGTTATGTTGCTCGTTCTTGCAGGGTCTCCTGACCCTGCAAGGGGTATGACCGCCAGGTCTCCATGATCGGTTGCAATACAAAACGATACAAGCGGAGACCTTCGGTCAGGTATCTCGTTCTTGCAAGGTCTCCTGACCCTGCAAGGGGTTTGACCGCAAGGTCTTATCAGTTTGCCACCAGAAGGCAGTGGATATTGTCGAAATTATTAGGAAAAAAGCAGAGACCTTCGGTCAGCTATCTCTTCGGTGAGGACACCTTCGAGAACAGCGGGTCCTTTCCCCCGCTGCGCGGACCCTCCCCCAAGGGGAGGGCTTTTGCTCGTTCTTGCAGGGTCTCCTGACACTGCGAGGGGTGCGACCTTCAGGTCTCCATAATCGGTTGCAGCACAAAACGATACAAGCGGAGACCTTCGATCAGCTATCTCTTCGGTGAGGACACCTTAGAGAACAAAGGCTTCCCCTTGGGGGAAGCTGTCGAGCGGGAGCGGGACTGAAGAGGGTATTTTCACTCCCTCATCCGCCCTGCGGGCACCTTCGCCCCCGGCACGCAAACAGCCCGCAAGGGAGGACTGGTTATGCCGCCCGGAAGCACAGAAACTCAGTTGAATGGGGACACCCTTTAGGGTGCCGGTAATACGCAACGAAAACCGACGTCGGCCTCATGGCCGGCAGGGTCGCCGTAGCCGCGGTGCGCTGTACGCAAGAGATCCCAATCGCTGTACCAACTACCCCCGCGCAGTCCCTTGTAGTAGTATCCGCTGGAAGGGCCTTGTGGATTTTCATAGGGAGAGTAGGAATAATATTCATACCAATACCAATCACTCACCCACTCCCAGACGTTGCCGGCCATATCCAGCGCGCCATACGGGCTGGCGCCGGCTGGGTGGCTGCCCGCCGCGCTGGTATCGCCCAAGCAATGAGAACCAGAGTCGTTGTTCCAGGAATTTGCCAGGGTGCAGTTGGGGCTGCCGTCTCCCCAGGGAAAAGCTCTGACGGTCGTTCCGCGCGCGGCTTTCTCCCATTCCGCCTCGGTTGGCAAGCGCTTGCCCGCCCAACTGCAGTAAGCTTCAGCGTCAGACCAATCGACGTAAACCACGGGATAATTAGCGTAAGTGGGGTTGTCGTAGTAGGACGGGCGGGTATATGACGAATTACTTGTAGGTGCATCGCAGGCGCTGGCCGCCACGCACTGTGCGTATTGGGCATTGGTCACTTCGATTTGGTCAATGTAGTATGCGTCGAGTAAGACAGTGTGTAGAGGAAGCTCGCCAGAATAATCAGAATAGCAGGAAAAACCGCCGTTGTGGTTCGGGTCGCAGCCCATCTGGAACTCGCTGGCAGGCACATAGACCATGCCCTGTATGTGGTTTTTATTGACAACCGGCAGGAAAACTTGCATTTGCTGGGTCTGGTTGCTAATTTCATTATCCGGATTGGACTGACTTGAAACGCTGGATAGAGGGCTGAAAGCAAAGACGAGAATGAATAATCCAAATACCACAAGTTTGATGGTTTTCATCGCGATTTCCTCCGGCATCATTCCTGCGAGAATTCTGATTAAGCAACCTGAAAATATTATATAAAATAACCACTTGATTTCAAGGGTTATTCCCTGTTTTTTCAAAGTTTTCTGACTCTGCAAGGGGTGTGACCGCAAGGTCTCCAAAATTGGTTGCAGTACAAAACGATACGAGCGGAGACCTTCGGTCAGCTATCTCTTCGGTGAGGGCAGCTTAGCGAATAAAGGCTTCCCCTGGGGGAAGCTGGCGAGCGGGAGCGAGACTGAAGAAGGTATTTTCACTCCCTTATCCGCCCGGCAGGCATCTTCGCCCCTCGCGCGCAAGCAGCCCGCAAGGAGGACTGATGCTGCCGCCCATCCATTCGTGAGAAGACCGCAATCTCAATTGATAATGTGCCTTTTAGGGCGCAGATGAAGCACAGCGGAACCCGATTATGTAATCATAGAAATCTGGTTCAAGGTAGGCACGGTTTGCAGTATTTATATTGCGCCAACCGCTTTCCAAACTCCCACCACGCAGCACCCTGTAAGTGCCGCTGGCAGGCCCCTGCGGATTGACATAGGGAGAGCCGCCATAATACGTTTCTGAATACCAATCATTCACCCACTCCCAGACGTTACCGGCCATATCCAGCGCGCCATACGGGCTGGCGCCAGCCGGATAGCTGCCCACCGCGCTGGTGTCTCCCACGCACAAAGTACCTAAGGGTTCAATAGCGGAATTTGCCAGGCCGCAGTTGGGGGTACCATCCCCCCAGGGATACGCCCGGACGGTGGCACCGCGGGCAGCTTTCTCCCATTCCGCTTCGGTGGGCAGGCGCTTGCCCGCCCAGGCGCAGTAATCTTCCGCGTTGAACCAGGTGACGGTAATTACTGGGTAATTGGCATATTCAGGATTGCCGTAGTAGGACGGCCGCGAGTATGACCAGAAATAAGCAGGTTCAGCGCAAGCGCCAGCGGCCACGCACTGAGCGTATTGGGCATTGGTTACTTCCGTCTGGTCAATATAGTATGCTCCCAGGTAGACCTCATGTAAGGGAAGTTCATCAGATTCGCAGGGATAACCGCCGTTGTGGTTCGGGTCGCAGCCCATATGGAACTCGCCGGCAGGCACGTACACCATGCCTTGTTTATGGTTTTTATAGACAACCGGTAAATAAACTTGCATTTGCTGGGTCTGGTTGCTGATTTCGTTATCCGGATTGGACTGACTTGAAACGCTGGGTAGAGGGCTGAGCACAAAGGTCAGGATGAATAATCCAAATACCACAAGTTTGATGGTTTTCATCGTGATTTCCTCCAGCATCATTCTTGCGTGAATTTTGATTAGACAAACCAAAAATATTATATAAAAAAACCACTTGAATTCAAGAGTTTTCCTCTACGCTTTTCATGGTCTCCTGACCCTGCAAGGGGTATAACCGCAAGGTCTCCATAATCGGTGCAGCACAAAACGATACAGGCGGAGACCTTTGGTCAGCTTTCTCTTCGGTGAGAATACCTTTGAGAATTAATTCATCATTGCGAGGAGCGCAGCGACGCCTGTGCCCGCCATTTTGCGGACGGTTATGGCGATCTGCCCATTTTCGGTCATCGTGAGGAACGAAGTGGTCTCCCAGTTAAAAGTGCAGATTGCCACGCCCCCTTCGTTTGATGCTGACTTTTATGTGAATCATCCAACGGGGGCTCGCGATGACGAATCCAGCATCATCGCAAAGAGCACAGAGAGACTGAAGAGGGTCCTGTCACTCCCTCATCCGCCCTGCGGGCACCTTCGCCTGCGGCAAGTAAGCAGTCCGCAAGGGAAGGTGAATGTCCCTCATCCGTTCAGTGGGCACCTTCGCCCCCGCCGTGCGGACTCTCTACAAAGGGAAGGTTACTCAAGCCGCAGACGCTGAAAAGACGCGTTCAGCAAATCCAGCACCAAAAGTTCCCCGCGCAAGCCGGGCTTGCCCAGCAGCAGCTTGGCTGTTTCAGCAGCCTGCACCGCCGCGACCATTCCGGCGCTAAAGGAGAGCGTGCCCTGCTCGTATTCCTCACCGTGCTCCACAGAGGGTTCCGGGTAAATTAAATCCAGCAGGTTCTCGCCAGGCCGGACCACGCACACCTGCCCCAGCCAGCCGCCCACCGCGCCGTGCACCAAAGGCAGCCCCGCCTCCGCGCAGGCTTTCTGCAGGGTTCTGCGCGCGGGGATGGTATCCAAACAATCCACTGCCAGCTGACAGTCAGAAAGCAGCTCGGCGGCATTTTCCTCCGTCAGGAGGGTTTGATGGCCTTCCACCCGGGCGAGCGGATTGACCGCCTGCATGCGCTGCTGTGCCGCGAGCACTTTGGGCTTGCCCAGGTTCAGGCTGGAACTGAGCAACTGGCGGTTCAGGTTGCCTTCGTTAAAGGTATCGGGGTCCACCACGCGCAAAAAGCCCACGCCCAGCCTGCCCAGGTACTCCAGCACAAATCCGCCCAGGCCCCCGCAGCCAACCACCAGCACGCGGCATTCCGCCAGGCGCGCCTGTTCCTCCGGGCTAATGGAGAGCAAATTGCGCAGATAGCGCTGGGGCTGCATGGTTATCCTCCCGCGATGAGGTGCATCACCTGTACGTCATCCCCATCAGCAATCTGGCGCTGGGCGTAGGCTTCTTCGGGCACAAACTCGCCGTTCACGCGCACGATAATGTGCCGGAAGATGAAGCCCATCTCATCCAGCAGGGCTTGTACGGTCAGGCCTTCGCGCCAGGGGTTCTCGCGCGTGTTGACGGTTATCATAGGTGCTTTTCCACCACTTCCAGCAGCATGGGAAGGTCCATGCCGATTTCTTTCAGGTGCTCCGGTGTGGGGACGCCGTTTTTCGTCCAACCGCGGCGCTCATAAACGGCATCCGTGAGCAGTTCAAATTGCTTTTCGCGGTAGGCGCGGGTGGCGGCAAGCTTCTCGTCCAGGGTCATCCTGGAGGGGTCCAGCCCCTGCAGTTCGCGCAGCTGTTTGTCGTAGCGCTCCTGTCGGGAGAGGTACTCTTCCGCGGTGGCCGGTCCCAGCGAGCGGTAGGGCGGGCGGTCGTGCTGGCGCAGCCCGCTGCCCATGCGGATATTGAACACGCGCTGGAAGTTATAGACGCGTTCTGATTGGCGGATGAGCTCATCCTTGTCGATGTGCTTGCCAGTGACCGCGTTAAAGATATCCACATAGTTCTGCACATGCTCGGGTACCTTGGCGGGCGTATCGGTTTTGTAGTTATCCGCCGGCACGATGTCGTTCCAAGGCAGCTTGCACAGCCCGCACAGGCCAAACCAGGTGCGGAACATGGGGTAGTAATACAGGGCGTATGCCTTGTCTTCAAAGCTGGGTATCTGGTTGTTGACCATATCCATGAAAATCAGCCAGGCTTCATCGTGCTGGGGGCCTTTATTGGTGAGCGCAAAGCCGCCCTGCTGCGCCAGGCTCTCCTTGTGCAGGTACTCGGAGTACTCCAGGCCTTTATTTTCCATGCCGATATCCTCAAGCAGTTTCGGGTCGGCCCCAAAACGTTCCACGAAGATGGACTTGAGCCGGCGCACACCCAGACCCGCCAGCAGTCCGAAGCCTTCCCCGCGGGACATCTGGTGCATCAATTCCAAAGAAGCCTGGGCATTCCCAAAGCGCAGGTCCAGCCCGCCGGTATGCTCCGGACCGATTTGCTCGCGTTCGTAGCACTCCATAATGAACGCAACGGTGGTGGCATAGGAAATCAGGTCGATGCCGTAGGTATCGCAATAAAAGTTTTGTTCCAGGATAGCCTGGGGGTCAAAGATTCCCAGGTTGGCGCCGAGCCCTGCCGCGCATTCATACTCCGGGCCGTCCACGGTGACGCACAGCCCGGCGTAGGGTCCGGTCAGCAGCTTGAAGTGGTCGGCGGCTTTTGCGCAAGACATGGTGCAGCCGTACCAGCATCCGTCGTGGATGCCCTGGGTGAGGTATTGATTGATGAAAACCTCAGGAGAAATTTTCACCGCTTCAGGGTCGCCGCCGGTCTGAAAGTTGCGCGTGGGCAGCAGGTCGTACTTGTTCATCACCAAAATAGTGTTGGCAGTGCCGATTTTGCGCATGGTGTTTTGTTTTTCATCCAGGTCGTGCACTTCTTTGTGATACTTGACACCAATGCGGTTAATGGCGGCCAGGTCGGCGGGGTCGTTCAGGTTGGGTTTGATGCCTTTGTACTTGACCACCAGGGCTTTGATGTGTTTATCGCGCATGATGGTGCCCAGACCACCGCGGGCGGCCTGTTTGAAGCGCACTGTTTTGCGGCGCGGGTCGTAGAATGAAAAATTGAGCATACCCATCAGGATATGTTTGGCAGCGCTTCCGGAGGAGACCACAGAGACATGCACTTTGTCCTCTTCGCTGCCGGCGAAATGGGCTGTAAGCTCTTCCGCCAGCAAGTGCGAGTCTTCGGGGTATTCCTCGCCTTCCTCGATGGAAATGAGGCCTTCATTGCCGTCGATGAAGATAATCAGGTCCTTCTCGGCCTTACCCTGAAGCTCCAGCGCGTCCCATCCCGAGAACTTGAGCAGCGGTCCAAAATAACCGCCGGTGTTGCTGTCAATCGGGATGCCGGTCAGCGGAGATATCGCGCAGACCAGGGTCTTGCCGGTGCCGGAGTACTGGGTGATGCCGCCCAAGGGTCCGACGCTCATCACGATTTCGTTCTCCGGCGAGTCCCAGCGGGTTTCGGGGGTGACGGCATGCCAGAGGTACCACAGGTCAAAGCCTTTGCCGCCCACAAACTTCTCTTTCATGAACTCGGTGACTTCTTTTTCCTCTACGCGCAGGTCGCCCACATTGATATAGAGGGATTTGTTGGAATATCCGCGGTGAATCTTGGCAGGAGTGTATTTGATTTGTTTTAGTATTTTTCCCATCGTGCGCTCCTCTCAGCTCTTGCTTACCAGAATTTCCAGCGCGCCTTCGGGGCAGGCTTTCACGCAAATGCCGCAGGCTATGCATTTGAACGGCACGGGCTCGTCGTCGCTGTAGAACATCGAGAGTTCCGAGCAGAACCCGACGCAGCCCAGGCAGCCTACGCACTTCTTTTTGTCAATGCGCACCACGCCGTTTTTGTCGCGGTAGATGGCGTTGGCCGTGCACATGTTAATGCATTCACCGCATTGGGTGCACATAATGGCGTGGAAGGTGTTGAAATTGTTGTTAATGCGAATGGAGGATTTGAGACGGTTGTCAGTCCTGAAATATGCCTGGGAACAGGCCAGCTCGCACGCGCGGCAGCCCGTACATATCTCCTGCTTGTGGGTGAGGATTTTCATCAGGAGCTTCCTTTCTTATGTGTGATGGTTTAATTTTAGATTGAGGGATGCTTTCCGTCAACCGGTTGAGAGGTTTGAAGGGGAAAAGGATTGTTATGTTTATCCGACAAGGCAGGCCGGCTTATTTTAAGGATTCATAGCGGATGGGTTCCACTTCGCGCGAGGAACTGACCGCATCTTCCAGCTTGCCATTGGGGTAGTAGAAGCGCTGACGCAGCTGCCAGGTGAGTGGGCCGTGGTGGCGGTAACCCTGGTAAGTGCCCCAGAACTGGCACACGCGGAACCAGATGATGCTGAAAAAGTGTTTCCCCAAAACCTTCTGGCGGGACGCGTTTTGCATATCCCGCTGGATATTGCGCGAGCTGAGCCGCACAAAGTCCAGAAATCCGAAGCGTTCGTGGGTGTAAATATGCCTGAAGGCAATGGCTTCGCGTTTGTAGCGGTTGTAAACCCCGCGCGGGGTTTCGTTGTGGACGTGCACAATCACCGCCTCGGGCGCGTAGTGGATTTTGTACCCTGCCTGCATCACGCGGTTAGCCCAGTCCAGGTCTTCCAAGCCGGGCAGGGTTTCGTTGTAGGGGTGTTCCAGGGCCAGCGAGCGGCGCACAGCGGCATTGGCGTTATTGCAGAAAGGGCTGTCCTGATACGGCTGAGTGGTATCCGGGAACCAACTGGCAAAGATTTGCTCTTCAGAGTACTTGGTAGTTTCGCCGCCGCGCTGCTTGCCGTACACCAGCGCGATGTTGGGGTCCGCGAAAGGCGCCAGCAGGCTTTCCAGCCAGTCTGGATAAACCGGATACACATGCGCGCTGGCAAAGACCAAAAATTCGCCATTGGCAGCCTGAATGCCCAGATTAAGCGAGCGCCCAAAGGTGAATTCCTCGGGTTTGATGCGCACCACGCGGACCGCGTAACGCTGCGCGATTTCCACCGTTTTATCCTGGGAGCCTGAATCCACCAGGATGACTTCCACATCCCGCACGGTTTGCCGCGCGATGCCTTCCAGCAGGCGGGCAATATGCTTTTCCTCGTTGTAGGAACGGATGATGATTGAACAGCGGGGCTGCGTCAAGAGGCACCTGTTTTTGAAATATTCACGGGAGTTGCTCCCGCGGAAGAATATTATACATTGTTTCAGCAGGATGTCTGGGCTTCGGGTTACTGGGCGGCGGGCTTTTGTTTTTTTTTCGTCCTGACCCAAACGAGTACAGGGCGGCAGGGAAGGGCCTGCTCAACGCGCTGTCCGTTCGCCATCGCAAGGAACGCAGCGCTGCCCAAAGGGCACCTTATCTCCCCGCCGGCACGCGGGCAGATTGCCGCGGTCGCTGTCGCTCCCTCGCAAGGGCGAATCCGCAGGCGTCCTAAAATCCTTTTGGGTCCAGGTCGACCGGGAAGGATAACGGCCTGGCTCTGAAAGAGATGCTTCACTCCGGTCCGAAACTTGAAAGACCATACGCCCTTCCCAATAAAAAAAGCAGCAGCCGTTTGGCTGCTGCTTCTGCGTAAGGGTATTGGGGTTATCTGCCCTTGCGGGTAGCCCGGTCCACGATGACCGCGCCAACCAGCACGGCGCCGCGAACGATGTACTGAATGGAGATATCGATGCCCATCAGGTTCATACCGCTTGTGAGCGACATCATCACGAGCGCGCCGACGATGGAGCCGGGAATGGTGCCCACGCCGCCCGCGGCGGAGACACCGCCAACAAAGGCCGCCGCGATGGCATCGGTCTCAAAGCCGAGACCGGCAGTCGTTGTGGCGGACTGCAGGCGGGAGGCATACAGGATGCCCGAGAGTGAGGCGAGCAAGCCCATCGCGCCGAACACAATATAGGTAATCTTGGATACGCTGATACCGCTCAGTTCTGCCGCTTCGGGGTTGCCGCCGACCGCGTAAATGTGCCGACCAAGCGGGGTCTTGGTGGTGATGAAAGTGAAGATAATCACTACCAACAGTACAACTACCAGGCTCCAGGAGAGGCCGTTGTATCCCGAAAGCACCCAGGAGATGTAGCCGATAATCGCCGAGATGAGCACCAGGGTGATGATAAAGATAGGCAGGCTGGGCACTTTGAAGTTGTAAGACAGCTTGGTTTTGCGGCTCTTAATGGAGCTCAGGATGAAGAAAACGATACCCAGCGCGCCAATGAGCAAAGTGATTTTGTGGTTGTTATCCAAAAAACCAATATCGGGAATATCGGGGATGAACCCGTTGCCAATCGCGTTGAATATTTTATCTTTGATGATAATGGTACCGGTTCCCATGGTCACCAAAAGCAGCGCGCCGCGGAAAATGAGGCCGGCAGCCATGGTGGACACAAAGGCGGGAACGCCCAGTTTGGCAATTGGCGTTGAGGTCAGCAGCCCGGAAATGACGCCGAGGATCAGCACAATGGGAATCACCACATAAACCGGCAGTTTCCAGGCAGTCATCGCGATGGCGGCGAAGGCGCCGAGAAAGCCTGCCAGGTAACCGACCGAAAGGTCAATGTGGCGGATGACGATGACCAGCGTCATCCCCACGGCCAGCACGGCAATGTAGCCCATCTGATTGAGCAGGTTGCTGATATTGCGGGAGGAAATGAATACGCCGTCGGTCGTAATCGTGAAGAAGATCATGATTACAACCAGGGCGATGAACATGAAGTATTGGCTGATGTTCGATTTTAACAGACCGAAAATTTCCGTGAGAAATGAAGGTGCGCGTTCTTCTTGAATGTTGGGATTTTCTGACATCTTGTGTCTCCTCAATAATCAACGGCCAAAGCCATAATTTTTTCCTGCGAGAATTCGTCGGCGCTGAGTTCGCCTTTAATTCTTCCCGCGGACATTACATAAACCCGGTCGCTCATACCCAGAATTTCCGGAAGCTCGGACGATATCATGATGATGCTCATCCCTTTTTCCACGAGCGAATTCATGATGGTATAAATCTCATACTTGGCGCCTACGTCGATACCGCGCGTGGGTTCATCCAGAATCATCACGCCCGGCTTTACAAACAGCCACTTCCCCAGCGAGACTTTTTGTTGGTTGCCGCCGCTGAGGTTGCGCACTTTTTGTTCGATGGAGGGGGTTTTGATGTTGAGACTTTGCTTGTACTCAGAAGCAATAACTATCTCTTCGTTCTCGTTGATGACTCCCCGCTGCGCGATTTCCTTGAGATTTGCCAGGGTGATGTTATGCCGCACATCGTCAATCAGAATTAGCCCGTTGCCTTTGCGGTCTTCGGTGACGTATGCCAGTTGCGAGCGGATGGCATCATTCGGACTCTTGAATTTCTGCTCCTTGCCTTTAATCCATAGTGAGCCGGACACCTTGTAATGGTCCGGATTGCCGAAAATGCTCTTGGCAAGTTCTGTCCGGCCGGAGCCCATCAGGCCGGCGATGCCGACAATTTCGCCCGCGCGGACGCTGATGTTGATGTCTTTGAGGATGTCGCGCCCAAGCGAAGGCGAATATGCGCTCCAATTTTCAAGGCGGAGCACTTCCTCCCCGGGGGTAATCTTTTCCCGCCGCGGGAAGACATTATCAATTGAACGCCCGACCATGTGTTTGATGAGGACGCTGTCGGTGACCTGATGCTCCTTGTTATCCAGTGTGCAGATGGTCTTGCCGTCCCGCAGCACTGTGATTGTGTCCGCGATGGAAAGCACCTCGCGCAGTTTATGGGAGATGAGAATGCATGTGACGCCCTGCGCTTTCAGGCCTTTAATAATCTCCAGCAGGTTATCGCTGTCATTTTCGTTCAGAGCCGCGGTCGGTTCGTCCAAAATAAGGAGTTTGACTTCTTTCTTAAGCGCTTTCGCGATTTCAATCAGCTGCTGCTTGCCGACACCCAGAGTCTTAACCTTCGCTTCGGGAGAAACATCCAACCCGACTTTCTTCAGGATTTCATCTGCCTCTTTGATGGTTTCGTTGGTGTCGATAACCAGGCCGTTGCGAATTTCGTTTCCTAAAAAGATGTTTTCATAAACAGATAATTCCGGGATCAGTGCCAGTTCCTGGTAAATAATCGCAATACCAGCTCGTTCGCTGTCGCGAATTCCACTAAATTTTTGCAGCACACCATCGATGTAAATTTCGCCTGAATAGGAACCGTAAGGATGCACGCCGCTCAGAACTTTCATCAACGTTGACTTGCCAGCTCCATTTTCGCCGACCAGGCAGTGTATTTCGCCTCTGGCCACGCTGAAGGTAACTTGGTCCAGCGCTTTAACCCCAGGAAACTCTTTGGTGATGGACTTCATTTCGAGGATCGAATCTTCCATGAGCTTCTCCTGCAGATAACAAACAATAAGTGAAATCCGGGATAGTGATTGGTTCGCAATCACTATCCCGGGGTCAGCCTAAAAGCTTTTACTCGAGGCCGGTGAACATGTCAGCGGTGTAGTAACCGGAGTCAATGATGGCGGCCTTGACGTTGGACTTATCCACGGAAACGACCGCGGAGGGTTTGGCGGGGACGTCAATCACCTTGTTGTTGTAGGTGGTGGTCTGTTCAGGTTTGCCGCCTTCAAGGAAGGCAATGGCAGCCTTGATGGCATCGGCGACGAGCGTGCGGACGTCCTTGAGGACGGTCATGGACTGCTTGCCGTCGATGATGTACTGGACGGAGGCGACTTCGGCGTCCTGGCCGGTGACAAAGTATTCGGTCACATCGGCGTCGGCGGCGAAAGCGTCGGCGATGGCGCGGGCGGTGCCGTCATTGGGGGCGAGGATGTAGACCTTGCCCTTGTCCGCGGCGGACGCGGCGGTCAGGTTGGATTCAGCCAGGGTCTTGGCGACGTTGAAGTCCCAGTTGGTGGTAATCTGGCCGATAATCTTGCCCATTTCATCGCGGGTGAGGGTGGGCTTGTCCTGCAGGGCGACTGCTTCGGAGGAGTTCTTGATGACGAAAGTGCCGTCAGCAATCTTGGGCTGGAGCACATTCCAGGCGCCTTCGAAGAAGAGGAAAGCGTTGTTGTCGGAGGCAGCGCCGGCATACAGGTACAGGGGGTTGCCGGTGCCTTCAGCCTTGTCGACCAGGTATTGGGCCTGGGCTTCGCCAACGGAGACGCTGTCGAAGGTGACATAGTAGTCGACAGCTTCGGTGTCGGTGATGAGGCGGTCGTAAGAGACCACCTTCACGCCGGCGGCGCGGGCGGCTTCAGCGGAAGCGGCGGCAGCAGCACTGTCGTGCGGGCAGATAATCAGGACTTTGACGCCCTTGGAAATCAGGGTCTCAACGTTCTGCTTTTCCTTGGCGGAATCACCCTGGCTGAAGAGGATTTCCACGGTGTAGCCGGCTTTTTGGAGGGCATCCTTGAAGCGGGTTTCATCCTGGATCCAGCGGGGTTCGTCCTTGGTCGGCAGCACAATGCCGACTGCCAGTTTTTCACCAGCGGCGGGCGCTTCAGTGGCGGCCTGCTGGGTCGCGCAGCCTGCAAGGGCGAGGCTGGCTGCGAGAACAATGCTTACAACTAACCAAACAAATCTTCTAGCTTTCATACTCATACTCCTTAGTAAATGTAACTCCGAATTTGTGATGGTTTAGAACTGTTTATCGTGTTTGTTGATAATTATCACTCCCTTCTATAGTGGTCAGCTATGTATCAAATTATCCTCCAAAACGGAGTGTATAGGTTTGGATTAAGCAAATTCCAAGACTTCGCGCATACCGCGAGCTCCGCCTGGAGAATAACTGAACTTTCTAATTTGGGTACTCGTATTAAAGAAAGATTAACAACGTTAATTAAATAACACAAATCCAAGAAAACGTCAATCATTTCATCTCTGTACAACACGCCAACTCATAAACACATTCAGACACCTCTGCATCCCGCCCTTCGGTGTTGGAAGCTGTATCGCGGAAAGCCCTCTTACTGCACCTGTACAGGAACCCGGCCGGGAGCATTGTTAATGAAACGCTGATATACAGCAAGGCGGCAGGCGACAGGCGGATGATATAATCCTGAGAATTGAATTTAAAAGGAAAAGAGTCATTATGCCAAAAACCACTGTCGCGTGTCCGCGCTGCCGCACCCCAATCACAGCCGATATCAACCGCTTGTTTGATCTAACCAGCGACCCTCAGGCCAAAGAAAAACTCCTATCAGGGTCTGCCAATTTTATCAATTGCCCTGTCTGCCATTATCAGGGCGTTTATCCTTCCCCAATTGTGTACCACGACCCGGACAAGGAACTGCTGTTAACCTATTTCCCTCCGGAAGCGAACCTGCCGGTGCCGGAGCAGGAAAAGATAATCGGTCCGCTGATTAAGAAAGTGGTGGACGCGCTGCCGCCTGAAAAGCGCAAGGGATACTTACTCAGACCGCAAACCATGTTGACTCAACAGCTGCTTTTCGAAACCATCCTGAAAGCTGACGGCATAACCCCTGAGATGATGAAAGCCCAGCAGGAAAAACTGGCCTTAATTTCTCAGCTGGCCGCGGCCGCGCCTGAGAACCTGCCGCAGCTCATCGCTCAGAACGACAGCAAAATTGATGAACAGGTCTTCATGCTCGTCTCCCGGCTGGCGGAAGCATCAGCGGCTGGTGGAGACCAGGACGGTGTGCAAATCCTGGTAAATCTGCAGCGCGGCTTGCTGGAACACTCTTCCTACGGCAAGAACCTTGCCGAACAGGCGCGCGAGTCCCAGGCTGCGGTCCGGAGCCTGCAGGAACTCAGCCAGAAAGGTCTGACGCGCGAATCTTTGCTGGGGCTCATGATTGAGTCCGCGGAGTCTGACGCGCGGCTGACCACGCTGGTCACGATGGCCCGCGGCGGGCTGGATTACACTTTCTTCGAGCAGCTGACCGCGAAAATTGACGCCTCGAGCGGGGAAGAGAAGGCCCGGCTCAGCGCGCTGCGCGAGAAACTATTACAGCTGACAGCGGCTGTGGACGCGGCTTTGAAAGCGCAGATGGATCGGGCGCAGGCGCTGCTGGATGAAATTCTAAAATCTGAAAATATTGAGGAAGCCACCGAAAAAGCCCTCCCGCGCGTTGACCAGGCTTTCGCTGACGTTGTCAACCATGCCGTCCAGCACGCCCAGGCTGAGCAGGACCAGGAAAAGCTGAACAAGCTGATGCGCGTCATCGCGGTGGTTCAGTCCGCCACGCAGTCTGGCGCCGCCTTGCAAATGATTGAAATTTTGCTGCAGGCAGAAAACGCAGAAGCCCGCCAGCAGATATTTGAAAAAGCCGGCGATGCCATTGACGCGGAATTTCTGCAAATGCTGAATGAACTTATCGGGCAGATGGAAAAGAACAATGAGCAGCCCGAAGCGCTGGCCCGCCTGAAAGAGATTAGCCGCGAGGCGCTGCGCTTCTCCATGCAGCGCAACTTCGCAAGAGAAAATCCTGCTTAGTGCGGCCGGTTTTCGAGACGTAAACCGTGACCCCGAACCGTGACGAGATAGTTATAATCGGGGTCAATTTGGTTAATCCGGTCGCGCAAGCGCCGGACGAGCGCGTCGAATGCCTGCTCGGTCACCCAGGGAGTTTCATCGCCCCAGACTGCCCGGATGAGTTCTTCGCGGCTTACCACCTCTCCACTTTTCGCGTAGAGCGCGTTCAGCAGGCTGAACTGCTGCGCGGATAACGGCGGGGTGATTTCAACACCGCGCACCCAGACCCGCCGCGCGGTCTCATCCAGTTGCAGGGTGAAGGCGCGCAGGTATTCCCCAGGCAGTTCCCCCACTGGCAGGGTGGCGTCGGAGGAGAGGAACTGGAAGGTTTGCGCGAACGCCACCCGGATTTCATCGCTCTCGCGCAGTTGCGTCGGACCGGTGAGCAGCTGCCCGTTCAGATAGGTGCCGTTCTTGCTGTTCAGGTCTTCAAGGAATACGGCGTTATCGCGCAGGGAAAGGCGCGCGTGCTGTCGTGAGACCTGGCGGTCGGGAATAGCCACATCGCAGCTTTCGTCCCGGCCGATGGTCAGCGTGCCGCTGACCGGCCACTGCTGCCCGGAAAGCGGACCTGATTGAGCAAGAAGAACTGCAAATTCCATTCAGAACCCTTCGAACTTATGCGCTATAATTTATATTATAACCCACGCGATTTCGCTCGGTTCCCGCGCCAAAATTCCTACACGCCGAAACAGGAAGCGCGCGGATGCTCTTGGAAAGGGAAGCACCCATGCCCGTTCATGCCGTCAAAGGTGAAATTCTGCATGACCGCTACCGCATTGACAGAATCATTGGTCAGGGCGGCTACGGCTGCATCTACCTGGCGGAAGATATGCGCCTCAGCGGTCGATACTGCGCTGTAAAGCAGGTTTCTTACGATGCTTCGCTCCCGCCGGAGCTGTTGGAAGAGTCGCGCGAGCAATTCTTAAAAGAAGCGACCGTTCTGGCGCGCCTGGACCATCCGAACCTGCCCAAGGTTTCTGATTACTTTTCCATCAATGCCGATGATTATCTGGTGATGGATTACGTCCCCGGCGAAGATTTACGCGCGCTTGTCTCGAGGGCGGCCGCGGAGAAACGGTTTCTGGATGAGGAAGATGTTTTGGATTGGGCGCGTCAGATTGCCGATGCGCTGGACTACCTGCACAATCAGCAGCCCCCCATTGTGCATCGGGATATCAAGCCTTCCAATCTGAAACTGACCCCCTCCGGGCTGGTCAAACTTGTCGATTTCGGACTGGTCAAATTTTTAGCGCCGGGAGAAGTCACCATCACCATCTTGCAGGGGCAGGGTACGGCTATCTATACCCCGCTGGAGCAATACGGTGGCGACAGCCTGCATACCGACCGCCGCGCGGATATCTACGCGTTTGGCGGTACGCTTTATCACCTGCTCACCAATCAAGCTCCTGTGAATGTGCGCGACCGTTTTTTGGACCCGAAAAGTTTGCCTTCTCCGCGCTCACTGAACCCCGCGATTTCCCCCCGGGTGGAGGAAGCAGTCCTTTGGGCGCTGCAGCTCCACCCGGATGACCGTCCTGCCGATGTGCGCGCCTTTCTGAAGGCTCTGACCGGAGAAACAACCAATCACCTGCGCGGCAGCCTGGCTGGCAACGGCGCCAAACGCGCGGAACGCATGAATGACGCGGATTGGCGTTTGGTGGCAATTTCCGCGGGGCTGGGTTTTTTGAGTTTGCTGCTCACATTGCTGCGCAATTTGTAACCGGGCGGGGAGTTTGCTGCCATTCGCGCGGGTGTGAGAGGGGGGCAAGGCGGGCTCAGCGCGGCGGTTAGGATTTAATCCCTTTGAAGGCGCGGATGATTAACTTGGCGTAATAAACAGGATTCTTCGCTTACGTGTCAGAGGACTGGCTGATTATCATGCTGGGCGCAGCGAAGGATTTTTTTCCATCCAGCCCTTAAGATTCTGTGTTTCATTCAGGCTGACAGACGTCCGGCCAGCCTGCGTTTTTGGATTGCCATCCCGGGCAGTTAATCGACACACTGACGGATGAAAGCGACCTCAGGCAGCCTCCCGGAAAAAAGAGCCGGAACAGCCAGCCCGTTTCTATCATGCTTTTAGCAGGGCATTAATCGGAGCGCGCGGCGGTCTTTTTGATGAACCACCAAATCAGGGCGCCCAGCCAGCCAAAAAGCATCCCGCTCAGCGCGACTTCAACGATAAACCAGGTGCCGCCTGCCCGCACAAGGCTTTCCAGCGACGGCAGCCCCAGGGTGAGGAGCAGATACGCCGCGAATCCGCCAATCAGAGCGCATACTCCCGCGCGCATTCCCCAAAGCTGCGAGCCCCACCAAAACCGCCCGGACGCGAAGGCCGCCGCGAAGCCCAAAGACATCACCATAATCGTCAGCAGCCAGTCATCCATCCCCGGAAAACTGCCAGCTTGGGAATTTTCGGGTGAAGGCGAAGCGACAATTTCCGCGGTGGCAGTCGGCATAGGCGTCGGGCTCGGGGCAACCGTGGGGGTGTTGGTAGGCATGATCAGCTGCGCCAATCCGCCCTGAGTGTTCAGGATGAGCGTGCCGGAAGTGGTAGCGGGCTCGCTGCTGGCGGTCACCTCAAAAATGCCGTCGCGTTCAATGCGGTACTCCATAGCGGCAAAGCCGTTTTTGGTGACGGCCTGAGGCTGTCCAATGATGGCCTGGTCGCCTGCCAGACGGATGGTAAACTGCACCACTGTTCCATCCGGCACCAAATGCTGGTTGTGGTCGCGTATCACCCCGGCTTGTATCCTGACGGTCTCGCCCACCGCGAAGAGCGGCATCGGTGTTGCTTCTCCGGCTGCTGAACCGGCTTCCGGGGTGGGCATTTCCCGCGTCGGGACCAACGTGATGGGAATGACCTGGTCGGGATTGGGAGAGGTCTCAAAGATGAGGTCGTACCCGACGGCGGGTAAAGAGACAGGAAGGGAGCCGGAAGCTTGAATCTCCTGCATTAGCACGCGCGCGGCAACATCCAGGCTGGATTGGCTGTTGTTGTAAAGGGCGAAGTACGCGGTGAGTTTAGAAATTTCGGTAGCGTCCAGATAGTAGGGCGCGTCGTACGCGAAGACGATGACCTTTTTATCGCGGATTAAATCCAGGCGTTCTGAGAGGACGCGCCGCAGTGCGTAAGATTCGGGGAGCGCCGGGTCCAGGTCTTGAATATTAAATATTACCCAGCTGGCGCGCTTGAGATTGTCCGGCAGATAGGGGTCTGAAAGCTCGGTTTTTCGGTCCAGAATCTCGGTAAGATGGCTGAAACTGTAAGAGCTCAGGCGATTCTGGAGCAGCTGATTGCTGCCGGTCGGACCGTACAGGCGCATCAGGGTGTTCTGGAATTGAGAAGCCGCAAGGTTATAGGTTGGCAGGCAGGCGCTGCATTGTTTCTCGGCGCGTTGGTCGGAGAAAATGACCATGTACTCATAGGTTCCCGGCGGGCTCGGCAGCAGGCTGTCCAGGTAGTCCTGGCTGGGGGAGATGAGCGTTGCCGCTTCGCGGGCGATGTTGAACGCGAGTTGGGAATTGTTGCCAATCTGCTCCAGGCCGGCGCGGTCCGGGATGACTTTCTCGATGTCGAACTCCCCATAAAGGCGCAGCTTGGCATTGAGAATACGCAAAACGGCTTCGTCCACGCGCTGGGCGAAGGCGGGGTCTTCCTCGTATTTGCTGGAAAAATAGTTCAAGGTCTGAACGATGGTATCGTAAGGGGAGGCGTCGCCGGGGCTGGTGAAGTCATTCATGTAAAGCAGGTCATTGCCGGCGAGAAAAGCGGTCCGCGCGATTGTATTCGCGTCAAAAGTGCTGCCGGTTGGGTCAAAGAACGAGCGCACGGCTTTGCTGCCGAGGCTGTGGCTTACCGTCAGGCCGCCCGAGCCGCGCCAGCTTGCCAGGGGCTCCACTGCCAGCAGCTGGGAAAGCGCGGTGGCGTCAAAGCTGATGGGGCGGGTTGTGGCGCGGATATTGCCCTGGAAGCCTTGAAAGCGAATATGAGAAACTATAATGCCGTCCGCCCGCGCGCTAAAATCTTCCGCAGAGGTGACCGCGAAGAAGGGAGCCAGTTCAATCTGCTTCAGCTGCTCCAGAGACTTCCGAACGGTGGCGACTTCCTCATCCGGCGGGCGGTCGGCGCTGCCGAGGCCGGGAAAATGCCGCGCTATTACGCTTATGCGGTTCTGGCTGCCGGCGTGAATTCCGGTGATGTAGGCCCGCCCGATTTCGCCAACCCAATATGGGTCCCCTCCGTAAATATCCGCGCCGGAGTATGCCGCCGTTTCCATGCTGGTGGTCTCCGCCACATCCAGGTTGGGGCCCAGGAATAGGTTAAATCCAAGCGCGGAAAGCTCGCTGCCGATTACCTGGCCGGCCTGCTCTGCCAGGGATGGAGACCAAGTGGCGCCGAGCGTCATCTGGCTGGGTTGGTCGCTGAGGCCAGTCAGAATCTGGCTGGCGCTGTTTCCTGTCTGTTCAATTCCGATGAAGAGCGGCACGTAGGCGGGCAGGCTGCCGCTGAGGGCCGTATTGGGAGCAGGCTGGGATTTTTCCCAGGCAGCTGTCTGCATAGCGGCAATCAGGCCGTAGGCCGCTGAAAGCGTATCCGTACCAGTGAAATTGTCGTGGTCAGCGCGCAGCACAAACCCGCCGATGTGATGGGTTTTGATTAAATCGAGCAAAGCTGAGCCTTCGCTGACGTTGCTGCCGTTGAATGTAATCAAGAACAGCTGGCCGACTTTTTCGGCCGGGCTCATCGAAGCGAGCAGGGCATCCGCCTGAGAAGGGGTGCGCGCCTGAGCGGAGACAGGAAGCATGGCAAGCAGCAGGCTGAGCGCCATGACGAGCCCAAGTGCGCGGCGCTTCTTCATGGCCTTCCTTCCAATACTGCCCTGGCCGCGGCGGGGTTGTTGCAAATGATGCCGTCCACGCCAAAAGAACGCATCCGCAGCAGCGCCTGCGGTTCGTCCACCGTCCAGGTATTCAATTGCTTCCCGCGCGCGTGCAGCCGGGCGGTCATCTCGCGCGTCACATCTTTGTAGTATGGATGCAGCGCGTGGTAGGGGAACAGCCTTCCCATTCCGCCCAGCATCCGCCGGTCCCCTGGGGAAACGAGCAGTCCGCGCTGAATGCGGGGATTGATTTTTGCGGCTTTGCTGAGGTTGATGGGGTTAAAGGAAGAAAGCAGGACGGAATCTTCCAGGTGGAAACGCTCGGTAAGGCTGATGACGCGCGCGGTCAAGTCGTCCAAGGGACGGGCGTAGTTCTTCAATTCGACATTGATGCGCATCTTCCCGCCCACCGCTTCGAACACCTCCGTCAGCGTGGGCAGTTTCTCGCCGCGGAAATTCTCCCCAAAGTGCGCGCCCGCGTCCAACTCCCGCAAGGCTGCCAGAGGCATTTCCGCCACCTTGCCGCTGCCGTTCGTGGTGCGGTCAACGGTTGAATCGTGGATAACCACCAGTTCTTTATCCCGGCTCAACATCACATCCAGCTCGATGCCGTCCGCGCCGGCCTGCAAGGCCAGCAAAAAAGCCGCCAGCGTGTTTTCTGGCGCCAGGGCACTGGCTCCTCTGTGGGCGTAGATGAGAGGGAAGGGCTTCTCTTCGTATTCCATTGGAATAAATTATAGCATGCGCGGGCTGGAGAACGGCGCGTCGGAAATTAAAATACAAGCAGCGGCCCGTCGTTACCGCTGCTTGTACCTGGAGGAGAAAGATCGAAAATGTTCGTTCGTGTCGTTCCGCAGCCAGTCGTCCTGTCCGGCTGCCGCTGTTTTATTGAGAAAACAGCTTCCCGTCTATCCTTATGCCTTGATACTATCAAAACTTCCTGTGATTTCGCCAAAAAAAAGCTTGGAGAACGCTGTGAAATAACCTGTCACAGGATTTTCACAGCCGCAGCGGGTATATTGTGATATATATCAATTAACCAGACCGATTCTCAGGGAAGATTTATATGCCAAAAGTACTGATTACCGATGATGACCAAAAACTGCTCAAGATGCTCAAACGCACGCTGGCATATGAAAATATGGATGTTCTGACCGCTTCGACCGGCGCGGAAGCTCTGGAAATCATCAGAGACCAACATCCGGATGTGATGATTCTGGACTGGATGATGCCGGAGATGGACGGGCTGGAACTGATCGAGCGGCTGCGCGGCATGAATAATCGCCTGCCCATCCTTATGCTCACGGCCCGCGATGCGATTGAAGACCGCGTGGACGGGTTGGAAAGCGGCGCGGATGATTACCTGGTCAAACCTTTTGCGCCGGCGGAATTGGTGGCGCGCGTGCATGCCTTGCTGCGGCGGATTGAAACCCACCCGGATGATACGATCGTGCAGTACGCGGATCTCAGGCTTGACCCTGTGCAGCACGAAGCCTGGCGCGGCAGCCGCCTGCTTGACCTGACAGTGACGGAGTTCAACCTGCTGCACTATTTTTTGCGCCATCCGCGTCAGGTTTTGGAACGCAGTCAAATTCTGACTGAGGTGTGGGGATACGATTTTGGCGGTGACAGCAACGTGCTGGAAATCTACATCAGCTACCTGCGCAAGAAGATTGAAGGAGAAGGGGAACCCCGCCTGATTCAAACCGTCCGCGGAATTGGCTACGTCCTGCGCGAGGAATAATGTCTATTCGGGCGCGCTTCACCCTGCTTTACAATCTTATCCTTTTCATTACGCTGGTTGTGTTTAGCGCAGCCCTGTACGGTATTCAGGCCCGGAGCACGCTGAACAGCCTGAAAAAAGATCTGATTTACAGCAGCGATGCGGTGGCAATTAACCTGGTGCCAATGATTTTGGCCGACCCGCCGGGCTTGGGGCCTTATACCACCACCGACCCAAAAACCTTTGAGAGTCTATCCAACGCCGAGGTCATCAAAAGCTTGCGCGAGCGCGAGATTGTGCGCGTGTTGAACGCTGATGGGGAGCTGATTGCCGCTCCCTACGGCCTGGCGGAAGAGGGGCTGCCCCTCAGCGATGTGGGGCTCGGGCAGCTTCAGCAGGGCGAGGTGTGGTGGGAGACAGCGCGGCTGAACGAAAACCTGCTTATTTTAAACCGACCGGTCATGCTGGACGGCAAGCTCTCAATGATTCTGCAGATTGCCCGCCCCCTAACGGAGCGCGAGCGCAGCCTGGACGCCCTGCGCCAAACGCTGATTGCTGCCATTTCGTTGACCATGTTCGCGGCGGTCGCCATCGGGTGGTTCTTTTCCGGATATTTTCTCAGGCCGATTCAGAAGATATCCCAGACCGCCCGCCAGATTGGCGATGAACAGGACTTTTCCCGTCGGGTGGATTACCAGGGACCCCAGGATGAGGTCGGGCAGCTGGCTGTAACTTTTAATACCATGCTTGGAAAACTGGAAGAAGCCTACAAAGTCAAAACCCAGGCTTTGGAGATGCAAAGAGAATTTGTCGCGGACGTATCGCACGAGCTGCGCACCCCGCTGACCACTTTGCGAGGGAACCTCAGTTTGCTCTCCCATCAGCCTGCTGTTCCCCCGGAGGAAGAAGCGGATATTCTCAAAGACATGGTGGATGAGACCGAGAGGATGATCCGTCTTGTCAACGCGCTGCTGGAGCAGGCCCGCGCCGATTCCGCGCGCAATATTGTCCGCGAGACAGTGGAGCTGCAGAGCTTGCTGGAGGAAGCAGCCCGCCACGCGCGCCAATTGGATGAGAACCGGCAAATTAAAATTCACGCGCCCGCGGGCTTGCAGGCAGCTGCCTGGCGCGACGGATTAAAGCAGGTGCTCTTAATCCTGCTGGATAATGCCCTCAAATACAGCGCCGGAGATATCGAAATGGAAGCCGAAACTCGGGATAAAACTCTCGAAATTCGCGTGCGGGACCACGGTAACGGCATCCCGCCGGAAAAGCTGGCCCACATCTTCGACCGTTTTTACCGCGGCGAACGCGCCAGCGGAACAGGCTTCGGGCTGGGGCTCTCCATCGCCAAAAGCCTGATGGACGCGATGGGCGGTCAGCTGGCATTTGAAAGCCGGGTGGGCGAGGGTTCAACGGCAATCATCAGCCTTCCGCCTGGCCGCTAAACCCGCCCCCAGGCCTGAGAGAGCCGCGGGCGCGTGCTATAATCGCAATGTAAAGCTCGATTCTCACCATGGAGGAGCGCATGAGTCCGATTACCCACGTTGTAAAACGCAACGGGACGTTGGTTCCCTTCACGCCAGAGCGCATTACCAACGCCATCTACCGCGCTGCGGTCGCGGTCGGCGGCCGCGATAGAAAAACCTCGGAGGCGCTGGCCGCCCAGGTGGTAGCCCTTTTGGAGCAGACCACCCCGCCCGGCGAGTTCCCAAATATTGAACAAATCCAGGACCTGGTTGAAAAAGTGCTGATTGAAAATGGACACGCCCGGGTGGCCAAGGCTTACATCCTCTACCGCGATGAGCGCGCGCGGCAGCGCGAAAAACGGAAAGAGCCGGACCAGCAGCCTTCCAGCAATATCCCCTGGGCCAAGCTTTGGAGCGTGCTGGATTGGGCCTGCAGCCATGAAGTGCATACCGTCGCGCAGCTAAACGAATATGTTCGCAGAGGCAATCTGCATCAAATTGTTACCGCCTCCGAGGCGGCTTACCACGAGGATGTGGAAAACGCCGCCAATCTGGTATTAAATCGCAAGGATGAGGTGCGCATGGTGTTCATTGCCGGCCCTTCATCCAGCGGAAAAACCACCACCACTATTAAACTGGGCGAACAACTGGCGCGCGAAAACCTGCGCCTGGTCACACTGAACGTGGACCATTACTTCCACGACCTGGAACTGCATCCCAAAGATGAATTTGGAGATTACGATTTCGAAACTCCCCAGGCGCTGGACATGGAACTCATCAACAAGCACCTGAGCGCGCTTTTTGACGGCCAGGAAGTGCGCATCCCTTACTACGATTTTAAGACCGGCAAAAGCTACAAGGACCATACCCCGATGCGGCTGGCGAAGAACGAAATCATCCTGATAGACAGCCTGCACGGTCTGTACCCGGAAATGACGGCCTCCATACCGGCTGAAATGAAATTCAAGCTGTACATCGAACCGCTGCTGCAGCTGAAAGACAGCAAGGGGCAGTATGTGCGTTGGACGGATATCCGCCTGATTCGCCGTATGCTGCGCGATGCTTCGCACCGGGCTTACGACCCTACCCGCACCCTGCTGCACTGGCATTACGTGCGCAGCAGTGAACTGCGCCACATCATCCCATACATCAACACGGTGGATACCATTGTGAACAGCGCCATGCCCTACGAGCTGCCGCTCTACAAAGCCAAGCTCGGCTCCGAATTCGTGCGCTGGACGGAAGAATACCGGGATGACCCGCTCCATCAGGATGCCTATGAACGGGCAGCGCGCGTGAACGCGCTCTTTGCCGAAATGGAAGCGCAGGCTGATGACAGCATCGTTCCGGAAAATTCGGTCATTCGCGAGTTTATCGGCGGCGGAATTTACAAGTACTGAGCTGTCGCCTCCACCCATAAAAAACACAGCGGCCGCAGAAGCGGCCGCTGTGTTTTTGAATGTTTACCAACCCGGGCATCTGCCGGTGAAGCCCTGGAAAACTCCGCCTGGCGGATAATTATTGAAGGAATACAGGTAGTTTCCGTATTGGTCGTAACAGGTATAGGCGACGTAGCACTTGCCGTCGTAAATCCGGAATTCCGCCTCGCACCCTTCGGGGATACCGCGGGCTTCATCGCTGAGGCCGGTAAAGAAAGTGCGCCGGTCCACTTCCTGCGTGCGGGCTTCATCCGCGTAGAACACAAATTCCAGATAGGATTTTTTCCAATCCGTGAAGTCGGCCAGGCATTCCATATGGTTCGGATATTTCGGGTCGGGGCTGCACGAGAAGGGGTGCTCTCCCGCGATGATGCCGTACAGATTCATGTTGACCTGCGAGTTCAGGAAGTAAAAATGCGTCTGGTTATCGGCAATCCAGGCTTTGTTGAATTCAAACAGCTGCGAAAACCCGGGAAACGGAATCAGCGTGTTTGTGGCAGTTGGCGCGGGGGTATCCGTCGGGCTGGGCAGGGGCGTGGGGGTTACCGTGGGCGCGGGCGTGTCTGTGGCGGTCGGAGCAGGCGTATTACTGGGGGTGGGCGCCAGGGTGGGGCTTGGCGCCGCGATCTGAGAACATCCGGACGCGGCCGAAATCATCACAAAAAAGGAAAGAAGTATCAGCAGTTTTTTCATCGCGTGGTTAATTGCATGGGGTAGTGTAGCCCTGGAATTCGTTCCAGACCTCGGGGATGTTGTCGCGCGAGTAATACAGACCGCAGGCGTCGTAGCAGGTATGCGCGTAGTAGCAGCGTCCGTCGTAAAGGCGATACTCCGACTCGCAGTGAACGTTCTTGCCGCGGTCCGGGCAGTCGGTGTTGTGGTAGTAGACAATGTCGTTCACCAGACCAGTAAAAAATTTTTGGGTATGCACGAGGTCCTGGCGGTCTTCATCAGTATAGAATGTGAAGGTCATTTCGTCCTGACCAAAAATTTCTTCGCTGCTCTCGCACTGCATGTGCAGCGGGTACTTTGGGTCGGGATTGCAGACCAGGTCGTAGTCGTCGGCGCGGGCGTACATGGTGCCCGGAAAGTTGGCCTGCAGGAAGTAAAAGTACGTTTTCCCTTCGTGGCTCCAGGCGCGGTACAGGCTGAAGAGCTGCATAAAGCCGGCAAAGGGCACTTTTGTGCGCGTGGGTGTGGCTGTCTCGGTGGGCGCCTCTGTTTGCGTGGGCGTCTGGGTGGGAACAGGAGTGTCTGTGGGCGGCGGTTCTGTGGGCGTGTTCGTCGGGCTGGGCAGCACTGTGGGCTGCGGGGCAGAGCCTGCGCAGGCAACCAGCAGCGCGGCAATCAGGGCGAACAGGGCAAGCCTGGTGAGTGTTTTCTTCATACGGTCTTCCTCATCTGGTAAATCGCGCGTTCAGGCCTGTGAACAGACATGAACGGGGCAACCCAATTGTACTCCTAATCGCTGGCAGAGAGTGGGCGGGTAAAATGAAATGGAACGCCACTCGCCGGCCGCGGTCCGGAATGGCCAGCCTCCATCATCGTGAGCCTGCGAAGTGAATTCCCGTTTTGGTACAGCCTGGCGCTGCCTCGTTCCCCGTCATCGCGAGCTTGCGAAGCGATCTCCCTGTTTAGCAATGCAGGGCGTTAACTCAGCCGCTGTCACTCCTTCGGATTGCCGAATCTTTTTTCATACATTGCCCCGGCAGCTCAGACTGACAGGCCTTTAATAGGCCGGGCTTGCGCAGACTGTTATTTTTCCTCTTTTTAAGGTATCCTTATTTCTTGATGTGTTGATGAGGAGGCGAAAATGATTAAAGAACTTATCAAGGAAGCACAACAGCGCATGCAAGCCGCTGTGGAAGTGCTGGAGGAAGACCTGACTGCCATACGCACCGGCAGAGCTTCACCCGCTCTGATTGAGAAGCTGCCCGTGGAGTATTACGGCGCGACGCTGCCCCTGATTCAGATGGCAACCATCAGCGTTCCGGAAGCCAGGCAGCTGCTTATCCGCCCCTTTGACGCGTCTACCCTCAAGAACATTGAACGGGCGATTCTCGCCTCTGAGCTCGGCCTGACGCCAAACAATGATGGAAAAGCCATCCGCCTGAACCTGCCCCCCCTGACGGAGGAACGCCGGCGGGAGTTGGTGCGCGTGGTGCACGCCCGGCTGGAGGAATGCAAAGTAGCGGTGCGCAACGTGCGCCGGGATGTGATTAAAGACCTCAAGGATTTCGAAAAAGAGAAGTTGATTTCTGAGGACGAATTAGAGGACGCTGAAGAGCAGTTGAAAGACCTTACCGCTGAGATGATTGACAGCATCGACGTCATTGGCGAACGCAAGGAGAAAGAGATTCTCGAGGTTTAGACGGTGGACGCTGCGGAAGTACCCCTCAAAATTCCCACGCATGTGGGCCTGATTATGGATGGAAACGGCAGGTGGGCGACCGCCAGGGGGCTGCCGCGCCTTGCCGGGCACCGGGCTGGCGTTGAAAACCTGCGCGGCGTCATCACCGCCGGAATCAAGTTTGGCATCAAGTATCTCACCTTCTACGCTTTTTCCACCGAAAACTGGAACCGCCCGCGCGACGAAGTGTTCGGAATCATGGATTTGCTGGCGGAATTCATTGATAAGGAGACGATTCCGCTGCACAAAGAAGGCGTGCGCATCCTTCACATTGGTCATCTGGACCGCTTGCCTCCCTCCCTGGTCGACAAAATTAATTACGCCATTGACCTCACCAAGAAAAACCGCCGAATTACTGTGCAGCTGGCCTTCAACTACGGCGGCAGGGATGAAATTACCGCGGCTGTACGCAAAATTGTGGCCTCCGGCGTGAAACCCGAAAACGTGACCGAGGCGCTCATCAGCCGGAATCTGTTCACCGCCGGCATTCCTGATCCCGACCTGATTATCCGAACCAGCGGCGAAATGCGCACCAGCAACTTTTTAATGTGGCAAAGCGCGTATGCCGAGTGGGTTTTCCCGTCCACGTACTGGCCGGATTTTAACGAGGATGTCTTCCGGGAGATGCTGCGTGAATACAGCCGCAGAGACCGCCGCTTCGGAGGCTTAAGTTCCAAGTAATGTTCTGGACTCGCTTTAAATCCGCGCTGATTTTTGTGCCGCTCATGCTTGCCGTCTCTTACCTGGGCGGCGCAATTTATGCGGTTTTCATCCTGGCAGCCATGGGGCTGGGCACCTGGGAATACTGGCGCCTGCTCAAAACCATGGGCTATTTTGTTTCGTTTCCATTGATGCTCGGCGGCGTGCTGACTTTGATGCTCATGCGGTTGTTTGCCGGTTTTACATCCATGGACCTGGCGCTTGTGGTGATTCTCACGGCTTCAGCAATCTTAAGCCTGAATCGTTTTGAAAAACAAGATCCGCAGGCTGTGCTCACGTTCGCGCTGCATGTATCAGGCATCCTGTACCTTGGCTGGCTGGGGGGATACTTCTTCTCGCTGCGAACGCTGCCGAACGGAGCCTGGTGGACGATGCTGAGCCTCGGCCTGGTGATGCTGGTGGACCTGGGCGCCTATATCATTGGCGTGAAATTTGGCAAACACAAGATTTTCCCGCGCCTCAGCCCGCGCAAAAGCTGGGAAGGGTACGCCGGCGGGATTCTTTTTGGCGTTGGTTTTGGCGCTTTGTTTGGCTGGATTCTCCCGCCAGTGCTGCCGGAATTGTCCGTTGGAGAAGGCGCGCTTCTGGGCCTGGTGATGGGCGTTCTTACGCCCTTTGGCGATATTTTTATCAGCCTGGTAAAGCGCATTGCCGGCGTAAAAGACAGCGGCACCCTCATCCCGGGTCACGGCGGCATTTTGGACCGCACGGATACCTGGATTTGGGCGGTAATGCTTGGCTATTACCTTGCCCGGCTTTTTTCCTGATTAATTAAAAAAACAGTCCCGCGCCTGCGCGCGGGACTTTGTTATTAAGCAGCGGCATTCAGGAGGCCAGCGCCGCGTCCACAATTTCACGCGCTTCGGCCTGGATGCGCGCCAGATGTTCCTCGCTTTTCAGGCTTTCCGCGTAAATCTTGTAAATATCTTCGGTCCCTGAGGGACGGGCGGCAAACCAGCCAAAATCCGTGGTTACTTTCAGCCCGCCGATTGGCGCGTTGTTGCCGGGCGCTTTGGTGATCTTGGCGGTGATTGGGTCGCCGGCAAGCATATCGGCTTTGACCATTTCAGGAGAAAGGGCGGCCAGAACAGCCTTCTCGCGCGCGCCGGTGGGGGCATCCATACGCGCGTACCAGCTTCTGCCCAGTTCGGCCTCCAGCGCCTGATAGTGCAGCCCGGGGTCTTTGCCTGTCACTGCCAGGATTTCCGCGGCAAGCAGGTTGAGAATGATGCCGTCTTTGTCGGTGGTCCAGGTCGCGCCGTTTTTGCGCAGGAATGAGGCACCGGCGCTTTCTTCACCGCCAAAGCCAACGCTGCCGTCCAGCAGGCCGGGCACAAACCACTTAAAGCCCACCGGCACTTCGCACAGGCGGCGGCCGATTTTTTGCGCGACCTTGTCGATGATGGAGCTCGAAACCAGCGTTTTTCCGATGGCTGCCTCGGGGGACCAGTTGGGGCGGTGCTGGAAGATGTACCAGATGGCAACCGCCAGATAGTGGTTGGGGTTCATCAACCCTACGCTGGGCGTGACGATTCCGTGCCGGTCAAAGTCCACATCGTTTCCAAAGGCGATATCGAACCGGTCCTTCATGTTCACCAGGTTGGCCATGGCGTACGGGCTGGAGCAGTCCATTCGGATTTTGCCGTCTTTGTCCAGGGTCATAAAGGAGAAAGTCGGGTCCACGCGTTTGTTGACGACTTCGAGATTGAGAGCGTAGCGTTCCGCGATTGGCTCCCAGTACCCCAAACCGGAACCGCCCAGCGGGTCAACGCCGATATGAATGCCGCAAGCTGACAGAGCTTTCATGTTCACGACGCTGTCCAGGTCGTTCACGTAGGGCGTGATAAGGTCGATGTGGTGCGTGGTATCTGCTTTGAGCGCTTTTTCTAGCCCAAGCCGGCGCACATCCTTAAGGCCGGCGCGAATGATTTCGTTTGCGCGATTTTGTATCCATTTGGTGGTGTCGGTGTCCGCGGGACCGCCGTTCGGGGGGTTGTACTTAAAGCCGCCGTCATCAGGCGGGTTGTGTGAAGGCGAAATGACGACGCCGTCCGCCAGGCCGCTCTGCCTGCCGGCGTTGTAGGTGAGGATGGCATGAGAGATTACCGGCGTGGGGGTGTAGCGCATATCGGCGTGAATCATGATTTCCATGCCGTTGCCCGCGAAAACCTCGATGGCGCTGTAGAGCGCCGGCTCGGAAAGGGCGTGGGTGTCCATCCCGATGAAGAGCGGCCCGCTGATACCGGCCAGCTTGCGGTATTCGTAGATTGCCTGGCTGATGGCCAGCACATGGTCCTCATTGAAGCTGCCGCTGAGGGAGGACCCGCGGTGCCCGCTTGTGCCAAAGACCACAGTCTGGGCCGGGTCCTGGGGGTCGGGGTGCAGGGTGTAGTAGGCGGAAATCAGGCGCGGAATATTGACAAGCGCTTCGAGTGGGGCAGGTTTGCCTGCCAGAGGATGGATGGGCATAGCTTCTCCTTTTATTCGGCCCTGGGCGGGAAACCGCCTTCCAGGAACATTTCGTTCAAATCTTTGCGTTGGTTCGGGTATTCACGGTTTTGGTTGTACTCGGAAAGGCTGCTAATTTCCCCTGGGTAGCCAACCGCGGCCATGCAGTGAATGCTGTATTCTTCGGGAATGTTTAATTCTGAACGGGCGCGCTCGTGGTCAAAACCGCCCATTGGATGCACCACCAGCCCCATGGCTGTGCCCTGCAGGGCAAGGTTTTCGAAGGCCAGCCCGGTATCGAAGGCGTGGGTGCTGATTTCTTTACCTTTGGGCGAGATTCTGTTGGAAAGCACTACCAGCAGCACGCTGGCGCGCACGCACCACTCCTGATTCCAGATGTCCAGCAGGGAAAAGAAGCGGTCGAATTGTTCGGTACCGCGGTGGGCGTAAAGAAAGAACCATTCCTGAAAGTTGCCAGAAGATGGAGCCCAACGCGCGGCTTCAAACAGGCGCAGAAGCTCCTCCTGCGGCAGGTTCGCGCCGCTCATAGCCCGGGCAGACCAGCGATTGATGATGAAATCCTCAATTGGGTAGAGGTTTTTTCGATAATCCCGCACCTTAATCTCAGAGATATTCATATCAGCAGCCTTTCGGGTATTTATTATTGCCTTAGGAATTTTATCACAGCGCGGACTAAAAAAAGACCCTGAAAGGTTCTCTTTCAGGGTCTTGCTGCTGTCAGGAGGGTTGATTTACTTGATGGCGTATGTCAGGTTCACATCGTAGGTGACGACAATCTGCCCGGCTGAAATCGGTACCGCGGGCTCCAGCCCCGAAGCGCCGCCGCCTCCCAGGCCATATGCGTTGTAAGGCTGCACATAGCTGGTGTTCGTGGCGACAATGGACTGAACCTCTCCCAGGGAGACGCCAGCAACACCTGCCACGGACAGGGCTTTGGACTGCGCGTCCTTAATTGCCAGGTCGCGCGCGCTGGCGAGCGCCGTTTCGCGGTCGGCGATGTCAAAGTTGATGCCGTAGATGTTGTTCGCGCCTGAAGTAATCGCGACATCCAGCAGCTTGCCGAGCTTGCTCAGGTTGCGCACGGTGACGTACACGGTGTTATCGACCACATATACAGTTCCGGTCACCTGGCCCATATTGTCGTACTGCTGCATGGGATAGACATTGAAATTCGCGGTCTGAATATCCTTCACTTCCACGCCTTCGGCTTGCAGGGCGTTGGAGATGGCGGCGGCAAGGGCGTTGTTGTTGCTCAGGGCTGAACTTACGTCCGGCGCTTCGCTGTGCACGCCAATGTTAATATAGGCGATATCCGGGACCAGGATGACTTTACCGGTGCCGTTGACGGTGAGGGTGCGGACGCTGGCTGGGGCAGCGGCCTCCTGCTGTGTCTGGAATAACGCGCAGCCCGAAAGCGTCAGGGCTCCGACGAGTAAGACTGCGATGGCTAAAACGAAATTCTTGGTTTTCATGGTTTACTCCTCATTGTTTGATGAAATTATGACGAACATTCCCGGCGCTTTGTTCCCGGAATGTTCGGAATTTGACCGCCAGCCCACAGAAAAGGCGCGGGCATTGGATATAATTAAGCGCGGGGTTGTTTTCAGAACCTCTCAGAAAGAGAGCCATGCCAGTAAATTATCCACAAATTGAAGTCAGCCTGGCTGATTACGCCAGCAAGGAAAAAGGCTACAAGGAACAGCTTTCCGCCCAGAAAGAGAAACTGTGGCAGTTGTTCTCGGACCCTGCTCTGGACCTGGAAGCGGTGCGCAAAAAGATAACCAGAGCCGAAGCCCTGCTGAGCAACCTCTACTGCGCCAAGCCCGGGGCGGAAGGTTTTCTGACTCATAAAGCCCTGCCCGCGCTGCCGGCCGCCTACACGCTCATTGCCGCGGACGGTTCGCAGATTGTGCCAAACCGCCACCGCGCTGTCCAGTTCTGCGTGCTGAATATCGGCATGATTAAAATCCAGCGGGGTTCGGGGCTGGCTCCTGAGATTAACGTTTTCAGCAGCCTTTTGGAGCATGAGCGCTTGCTGACGGCGGACGGCCGTCTGATTGGGGATGAAGATGTCTCACTCTATCGCGATTTGATGGAGCGGCAGTTTTTACTGGAGGCGGCAGTCCCGCAGGACGCGCCGGTCATCACCCTCACGGACGGACCGCTGGATGTGTATGAGAACGTCACCACCCGCAAAGAAAGGCAGGAATTGCAGAATGCCGTGCGCCAAATCCATGAACAAATCGAAGCGCGCGGCGTACTCAGCGCCGGCTATATCGACAAACCGGGCACGGAACTCATCAGCCGTATGCTCAGCGTGATGCAGGTGCCGGACGCGGAGCTGGCAAGTTATGATGATACCAAGCGCAAAATTCGCGGCATCAGCGACGCTGAACTGCTGGAAAATCTGCTGGGCGCGGGCGAGCGTTCGGCGGTATTCGAGGCGGTCACCAAGGGTGACGGAAAAGGAATCCTGAAAGTGCATTTCTTCTACTTGAATGTGAGCGGCGGGGAGCAGCGCAATCTGGCGCGAGTGGAGTTCCCGGCCTGGGTGAGCGGTAATCCGCAGCTGGTGGATATCCTGCACAGCGTGATTTACCACGAAGCCATGATATTGGACACGCATCCCTATCCCTACGCGCTGCACCGCGCGCACGAGCTGGCAGTAATCACCATGCCCGAGCATGAACAGGTGGAGGCGATGCTGGTGCGGGAGCTGGAAAAGGCGGGCGCGCGCGTCGGAAGGCGCTCCAACAAGGACTGGAACAAAGGACTGACAAGAGGTTGAGGGACACATGAATGCGGAAATAAAAATCCTAATCGGCAAACTGCTGCGCGCGGATAATAGAGCGTTTGTGGCAGGCTGCCGCACCAAAGAACTAATCGCGCCGGCGCTGGGGGCTTTATGCAAAGTTCGGCTGGAGGACGGCCTCGAGATTTACGGGTTGATAAGCAACATCGTCATCAACGATGACAGCCTTGTCCGTCAGCTTGTCTCCGGAATCAGCATCCCGACCGAATATACCGAAGATAACCGGCACAACCGCAATCTTCCAGTGGAAATCAACGTGCTGTGCGTCGGGTTCCAGGAAGGCGGGCAGATTTACCACCGCCTGCCACCGCGCCCGCCACTCAGCCTGGACGCGCTGTATCTGTGCGATGACGAGGAACTGGCGCGCTTCACCAGCACCGGCAGATATGCTTACTTTCGACACGTTTTGCGCCTGGAAGACCAGCCAATGGAAGAGGTGCTGACGGCGCACCTTGCCAGCGCCCGAAAAGTGCACGCTGTTCGCGGGAATCCGGACTGGTACACCGGCGCCTGTAAGGAGCTGATTGTGCTGCTGCGGGATAATTACGAAGGCCTGATGAACGTGCTGAACGCACTGGCAGAATTGGAGTGAGGTGGACATGGACGCGATGATGCAGCCGGCGGCAAATGAAATTGGATATGTGGTAGGGGGTGGACTGGAAGCCAACCTGCAGGTGCGCCTGACCGTGCCCCCGCAGGAGGTACAGGAAGGCTCTTTTGTGGTCATCGACAGCGGCGGCTGGCGCTTTTACGGGCTGGTCACGGATTTGCAATTGGGTTCCACCAACCCGCGCTTTGCCGACGAGCAAAGCGAGGAACGCCTGCCGCGCCAACTGGCGGAGCTGCTGCACGGCCAGACGCTCTACACCAACCTGGCGGTGATGCCGGTGCTGATGCTGGAGCGCGGACCCGAACCAGGCACAGACGAATACCACCAGTGGAAGGACAGGCACCCCGATGAAAACAAACCGGTAACGGTCAAAACCGTTCCGAGCCACCATTCGCCAGTGCTTCTGGCGGATGCCGCGGATATCGCCCAGATATTTGGAAAGGAAGATAACAAGACGATTTTCTGCATCGGCTATACCCGCGAGCAGGGGCACCCGGTCTGCCTGGACCTGGATAAATTTGTCAAGCGCAGTTCCGGCATATTCGGCACCACCGGCTCAGGCAAGTCCTTCCTGGCGCGCATGATTCTGGCCGGGCTTATCCATGCTGACCGCGCGGCGGCGCTGATTTTTGACATGCACAACGAATACGGACCGGATAGCAGCTCCCCGGATACCGGCCAGCCTGTTCCCGGGCTGAAGGGAAAGTTTGGCGCCAAGATTCGCCTGGTTGGGCTGGGGGCGCGCACCTCCTTCGGAAAACTAAACGCTGATTTCACGCTGGAAATCGCGCAATCGGATATCACCAGCGAAGATGTTCTGCTGCTCAGCCAGGCGCTGAACCTGAACGAAACCGCGCCGGTTGTGCTTGCCGCGCTGGAACGCGAATTTGGAACAGATTGGTTCAGCGAATTCCTCAGCATGGAGACCGGCACCACCGAACAGGATGAGAACGGCAAAAGCGTCCCGGCGCCTAACAGCGTGGAATTTTGGGCGTACGCCAGCAACGTGCATCCCAAGTCTGCGCTGGCTCTGCACCAAAAACTGGGGCGCCTGCGCGGTAAAACTTACCTGACGACCTCCGCCAGCACCAAGGGGCTGGACGATATCATTGAAAACCTTGAAAACGGCCGGCATGTGGTTCTCTCCTTTGGGAAGAACAACAACGAGCTGGATTACCTGCTGGTCACCAACCTGATTACCCGCAAGATTCGCGACCACTGGCAAGAAAAAACTGAAAACTTCCACGCTGAAAAGGGCGGAGAGCCGCGCCCGCTGGTGGTTGTGGTGGAGGAAGCCCACAAACTGCTGAACCGCGAGATGGCTTCCCAGACCATTTTCAGCACGATTGCCCGCGAAATGCGCAAGTATTACGTCACCCTGCTCATCATCGACCAGCGCCCATCCCAGATTTACGACGAAGTTATGTCGCAGTTGGGGACTCGCATTTCCGGCTCGCTGGGGGATGAAGACGACATCAACGCGGTGCTTTCCGGCTTGCCGGGCAGGAGCGCGCTGCGCGGCCTGCTCTCCAAGCTGCAGGCCAAGGAAGAAGCGCTGTTGCTGGGCTGGGGCGTGCCCATGCCCATCCCCATCCGCTCCCGAAGATATGACGCGTCCTTCTGGGAGTCGCTGTTGAAGGATGAGCAAAAACCAACCACCTTTGAGGATGCCAGCCGAAGCCTGGGATTTGAGGACGATGATACCGATTAAACTTTCCCTTTCCGGTTTTACCTCATATCGCGAGCCGGTGGAAATTGATTTTACCGGGCTGGACTTGGTATGCATCTCCGGGCAGAACGGTGCGGGCAAGTCCTCACTGCTGGACGCGATCACCTACGCGCTGTACGGGCAGGCGCGCAGAAGGGATGAAGCCATCATCCACCATGCCTGCCAGAAGGCGGAAGTGAGCCTGGAGTTCGCGTACGAACACCAGGTCTATCGCGTCACGCGCTCCATCACGCGCGGAAAAGGCACACAACTGGAGTTTTACATCCGCAGCCCGGAGGGCCCGAACCCCTGGAAAGTGCTGACGGAACGCACCCTCAGCGAAACCAATGCCAAAATTGAGCGCACGCTGCGCCTGGATTACGAAACCTTCATTAATGCTTCGTTCTTTCTGCAGGGCAAGGCGGATTTGTTTGCCACCCAAAAGCCGGCCGACCGCAAGCGCATCCTGAGCAACATTTTGGGATTGGACAGCTGGGAGGACTACCGCAAGCGCGCCGCGGAACTGGCGAAGGAACGCCAAAGCGACGTCCGAATTCGCGATGAGCGCCTCAAAGATATCCAGGCCGAACTGGATGAGGAACCAGCCCGCCAGGCGCAGCTGCGTCTGCTGGAAGAGCAGCTGAAAAACGCCAGGGCGGAAGTCCTCTTGGCGCAATCCGCGCTGGAACAAAAACGCGCGGTGGAGCAGCGCCTTGAAAGCTACCGTCAGGTACTGGCGCTGCGCGAAGAGCAGGAACGCAAAGCTGAGGCTGCCCGGCAGGACATGACGCGTCGGCTGGCCGAAAAAGAGACAGAACTGGCTGAACGGCGCGCTCAACTGGCACAGGCGCCAACCGTGGAAGCCCGCTTCAAGAAATTGGAGGGCCTGCGCAAACAGCTGCGCAGCCTGGACGCAATTTCTGAGCGCTTCCATCCGCTTGAGCACCGCAAGCGCGACCTGGAAAACAAAATCGCGCTGGAAAGACAGAAACTGCTGGCGGACCTGCAATACCTGGAGGAAGAAAAAGAGAGCCTGGAACGCGAAACAGCTGACGATGCCGAGCGGCACGCCCAGCAGGAGCAGCTGCGCGCGCAAATCGCTCAGCTGGAAGAACGCATCAGCCGCAAAGAAGCCCTGGAGAGCGAAGCTGAAAGCCTGCAGAAGCGGATCTCAGACCTGACGTCAGATAATAACGGCATCGAGCAGAAGGGCAAGGAGCTGAGCGAGCGCCTGGAAAAGATTCAGCGCGTGGAGGGCGCAGAGTGTCCATTATGCGGCCAGCCGCTGGCTTTGCATGACCGCGAACGCCTTGAGCAGGAATTGAGCAAAGAACGGCAGCTTTTGCGCGAGCAATTCAGTTTGAATAAAGAGGAGATTCACCGCCTCTCGCAGCGTCAGCGCGCGATCGCGGAGGAACGCGCCCAGATTCAGACCGACGAAAAAAGGCTCCAGGCTCTGATAAGGCAGGCGGACCAGCTCGCGCAGCAGCTGAGCCAGCAGGCGGAGCGGGTGAAGCAATTCCAAACCGCCAAAGCGCCGCTGCTGGAGCAAAAGCGGGCCGCTCTGAAGGAGGAGAGCTTCTGCGCGCAGGAACGGGAAGAGCTGACGCGTATTTTCGCGGAAATCGCACGTCTGGCATATGACCCCGAAGCGCACTCCAGACTGCGCGCAGAAGCACAGCAGGAAGAGCCTGCCCAAACAGCCTATAACGACCTGCAGATTGCCCGCAGCACGGTGGGGCAGTTGGAACAGGCCGTGCTTGAACTGCGGGAAAACCTGGAAAAGCAGGAAGAAGAACTGCGGCGCGCCGCCGCGGCATGCCTGAACGCGGCAGCCGAGCTTGCGGAGATTGAAAGCAGCCTGCCTGATATCCAGGTGACCGACCAGTCACTCCTTCAGAAGCAGGAGGAAGAGGCAATGCTGCAGCGCAAGGTGGGGGCTGCCCGACAGCTGCTGAATGTCCTGACGGAGCTGAAGGCGCGAAAAACCGCTCTCAAGGAAGAAAAGGAACAGCTGAACCTTGAAATCGCGCGCCTGAAAGTGCTGGAACGGGCTTTTTCCAAGGACGGCGTGCCGGCGATGTTGATTGAACCGGCTCTTTCCGAACTTTCGGAAGAAGCCAACCGCATTTTACGCAAGCTCACGAATTACAGCATGAGCGTGAGTTTCAAGACCCAGCGCGACCTGAAGGACACACGGCGCACAGATAAACTTGAGACACTAGATATTCAACTAAGCGACGGCTCATCCACGCGCGAATACGAAACCTACTCCGGCGGAGAAGCTTTCCGGATAAACTTCAGCATCCGGCTCGCGCTGGCGCGCCTGCTCTCGCGCCGCAGCGGCGCCCAGCTGCGCACGCTGGTGATTGATGAGGGTTTTGGGAATCAGGATGCCGAGGGCAGGCAGCGTTTGGTGGAGGCCATTGGTCAGGTTCAGGATGACTTTGACATGATTATCGTCATCACCCACATTGAGGAATTGCGGGAACAATTCCCCAATCGAATTGAGGTGGAAAAAGGCCCGTCAGGTTCGCGCGTCAGCGTCATTCGCGGTTGATTTAAGGATTTCCCGCGACAATTCGGCATGGAAATCGGGCAGTGCGGCGCGCGCCGCGCCGCTCAGCTCCGCGGATATGACTTCGCCGGCGAACTGTGTGTTTAAGGCGCGTGCCAGAGCGGGGGGCAGCGGCACAGGCGGCTGAGATTCCTGATAGCGGCGGGCAAGCTGGGTTTTATCGTATTCCAGAATTCCGCGCTGAACCAACAAAAAATAGCGCATCAGCACCAGCGCGTGCTTCAGCAGCTCCGCGAGGGTTCCCCGCGAGAAAAAGTCGCTTCCCTGTTTTTTTCGCACATACTCCTGGTAGCGCCTGAAGGCGCAGGCGAAATCTTCTTTGGTCGGCGTGTCCACCCGCTTAAGGTCCAGCTCTCCCCACAGCAATTCACTCTGGGAGATTAAACGCTGGGCGAAGTCCGCGTAGGGGAATAATCCGGTCTGCGGGTCGCGCAGCAGGCGGGTTTCGTGCAGAAAGAGCAGCTCTATCTCAAAAGGCTCAGCCTGAGCGGCGAGGGCTTCCAGACGTTCTTTTTCCGCCAGTTGCTCCGCGCTGAACGCTCCTTCCGGCGTTGGCGCGCCGCGAAAAATCACCAGAACATCCAGGTCGCTCTGGCCGGGACGGAAGTACCCCCCTGGTAAGGAGCCAATGACGAAGATGGCGCGGGTTTCTTGCAGGCCCAGCGCGCCTGCGCCACTGGAGAAATTCCTCAGCTCCCGGCGGGCTGCCTCAAGCGGCGAATTCGCGGTCATCCGAGGGCCTCTCAGAGCGTTTCCGCCGGCTGGTCAAGCTTAATCCGCCCCAGCACCAGCACGGAGAAGAGGAACAGAAAACCATAAATGCTCATCAGCACCACAAAGCCAGCCCCGTCGCCAATCGGGCCGCCGATGTAAGCTCCAATTGCGCCGGCGCCGGCTCCCGCCAGATTGGAAATCCCAAGGTAACGGCCGGCATGTTCCCGCGGGACCAGGCTGGTCCCCAGTGCCCAGTTGGCGGAATAGAAAATCCCGACTCCCAGGCCTACCAAAACCCCGCCCGCGTACATGACAGGGATGCCCGGCGCGGCAATGACAGTGGCGGTGCCGAGCGTGGCAAGGATGCCGCTGACCGCGATTAACGGTTTGGTTCCAAATTTATCCGTCAGCCAGCCGCCCGGCAAAGCAGCCGCCAGAATAGCCACTCCCACAATCATGACCAGGAATGCTGAGGGGCCGGCAGCGGCACTGCCGCGCAATTCCGGGAAGCGTTCCTGAATGAAGTAGAGCAAAAAGCTGGCAAGGTTGTTCGCGCCAACCAGAAAGGCCAGGCGGTTGACCACCCACCAGGTGAAGGCAGGCCTGTGCGCCGCTTCCGCGCCCAGGCTGATGCGCATGGAAAGGATAACGCCCACGGCAACAGCAGCCAGCATGCCTGCCGCGCCAATCGCGCCGGTCAGCAGCAGGCGGGAAATTCCGGGCAGCCTCTCCGCCAGCGGCACCAGCCGTTTGACAGCTTCGCCCGCCAGCAGAATGACGCCGGTGAACAGAGCGGTCATGCCTGCCAGGCGCCCGACAGCGGGCCAGTCCATTGGCGCGGGGGCCTTTTCTTGCGGGGTTTCGCGCACGAACATAGCCAGGATGGTGCAAACAATCAGCGTGATAATCACAGTCAGAATGGCCGCCCAGTAATTGCCGGTCTTGACCATTTTGGAGACAAAAAAGGAAACAAAAATCAGCGGCAGAGGAAGTTCAAAGAGAGTTTTCAGCCCGGAATACCGTCCGCGCTGATTCTCCGGCACCAGGTCGGGAATAAGTCCCTGCGCCGCGGCGTGCCCGATGTTCGAGAAGACCATAGAAAGCAGCACGGCGGCAAACAGCGCGGCATAACCAGCCTGTCCTTCCATTTGCGCGGCTATCACGCCAATCCCGATGAACGCGGCTGTTTCCAGCACCGTGCTGGTAAGCATGAACGGCCGGCGCTTCCCCCAGCGGTGCGTGCTGCGGTCTGAGAGCATGCCCATGACGGCTTGAACGAGCAGCGCGATCATCAGGGAGTAGAGGCGGATACTGCCGTAGCTGCTGCCTTTGGTCTCTTCTCCGACGAACTGCTGAACAAGCAGCGGAAGAATGAGCGGCGTCAGCGTCTGGCTGCGGACGGTCAGGCCGAGATAATAAATATTAATAAAGATACCATCGTACCAACGCAGGGACTTTTGCATGAAACCTCCGGGCTGCCGCTGGCAAGGAGCGGGATTAGCGCATGCCGCCAAAGAATCTGGATTGAAAACCGCGGTCCATTTCCCACGGGTAAATTATGTGCGCGTCAGTCGTCGCCGCGTAGTAATCGGGGCGCATGTTTCCGAATAAATTCCGATACGGATTGAAATGCAGGACGCACGTGGAAGGGCTGGCGCCCGCGGACATGACGCGATTTTTGACAGCGGTGATGGTGCGGCCGGAGCCCCACACATCATCCACAATCAGCACGTTTTGGTCGGTCAGGTAGCTTGCGTCCGGAAATTGGAGGAATTTGGGCCAGGTGAGAAATTTGGCCTGGGGGGTGGTGGGGGTATGCGCTTCTGCCGGGAAGTCCACCGAGGCGGTAAAAATCATCTGGATGTTCATGGCTTCGGCAAGCAATCCGCCGGGAATGATTCCGCCGCGGGTGACCATCACCATCACGGTATACACGCGATTAAATTGCGGCAGCAAGTGGTCAATCAATCTTGAGACTTCGTCCCAGGTTATTATTTCATTGCGTTGATTCATCTTATCACCTGAGTTTCGGCTTTCCCGGTGTTTCAGGCTCTTTGGCGAGCCCGGATTTCTTCCTGCGCGAAAATATTATAGCAGGTTTGGCGGGTCCACTTCCACAGTCCAGCCCATCAGCGGCAGGCCGTGCAAGATTGGCGTTGGGTCCGGTCCGCGCAGGATGATTTGCCAGCGAAAGCGCCCAAACATTTTCCGGGTGTAGCAAGGCACCGGCCCGATGAAGTCGGTATCGGGCATTCCCAGCCCCTGAATTTCCGCGCGCAGGATTTCCGCCATCAGCCCGGCTTCCTGCCTGCATTTATCCTCAGAGGGGCTGCGGTATTCCAGGCGCACCAGGCGCGCGAACGGCGGGTAGCCCAATTCCCTCCGGTGCGCCAGTTCCTGCGCGTAGAAGGAAGCAAAATCGTGCCTGGAAGCGGCTTGAATGACGTAATTATCGGGCTGGTAGGTCTGCATGATGACGCGGCCGCCCAACGGGCTGCGGCCCGCGCGCCCGCTCACCTGAGTAAGTACCTGAAAACTGCGCTCGGCAGCGCGGTAGTCCGGCAGGTTCAGACCAGTTTCCGCCAGGATGATGCCCACCAGCGTCACCAACGGCAGGTCCAGGCCTTTGGCAAGCATTTGCGTGCCAATCAGGATATCCGCGCGGTGCGCGCTGAAGTGCGAGAGGATGAGTTCGTGCGCGTCGCGCGTGGTGGTCGTCTCCGCGTCCCAGCGCAGCAAACGAGCCTGGGGGAAGGCCTGCTGGACAAGCGCTTCAAGCCGCTCGGTGCCGATTCCCATCTGGCGGATTTGTTTGCTGCCGCAGCTTGGGCATTTGGCCGGCATCCCGCGGGTGTAGCCGCAAATATGGCAGAGCAAGCCGGCGCGGTCCTGATGGTAGACCAGCGAGCTCAGGTCGCGCGGGCAGAGCACGGCGCTGCCGCAATCGCGGCAGAAAACATAGGTGGCGCTGCCCTTGCGATTCAAGAAAAGTATCGCCTGCTGATTTTGCGCGAGCACATTTTCGAGGCCGGCGCGCAGCGCCCGCGAAAGCACGCTGGTGTTGCCTTCGCGCAGCTCTGTGCGCATATCAACAACTTCAACCGGCGGCAGTTCCAGGCTCAGCAGCTCGCTCTCAGCGGATAGCGAGGGCAGGTCGATATGCAGGCTGGCGGCTTGCTGGCGCAGGGTCTCGCGGTGTGCCAGGACGCGCCGGGGCAGTTCCATCAGCCGCCAGGCTCCGGTTTGAGTTTTATTGAACTGACTGACGCGTGGGGTGGCGGAACCAAGTATCAGGGCAGCGCCGCAAATGCGTGCGTACGCTTCCGCGCTCTCCACGGCGCGGTAAAACGGTTCCCGTTCCGTTTCGTCGTAGGATTCGTGGTCGCACTCGTCCAGGATGATGAGCCCGATATCCGGCAAGGGCACAAACAGCGCGCTGCGCGCCCCGACGATGATGCTCAAATCTCCTTTGCGCGCGCGCCGCCAGGTATCATAAAGTTCGCCTTCGGAAAGCTTGGAATGATAGAGCCCCACCTGGTTGGGGAAGCGCGCCATATAGCGGCGCACAGCCTGGGGAGTCATGGCAATCTCGGGGACGAGCACAATTACCTGCCGACCGCGGGCCAGCGTTTGTTCCACCGCCCGCAGATAGATTTCGGTCTTCCCAGAGCCGGTAACGCCGTGCAGAAGAACCGGCGTGCTCCCGGGCGCGCCGAGCATTGGCCGCAGCTGCTCCCAGACGCGCTCCTGGTCTTCGGTCAGGGCGGGGGGCAGCGCGCTTTCCATCCGCACATTTTCCAGCGGGTCCCGCCAGACTTCGGTTTCGTTGAAATGCAGGTAATCCTGTTCGGCCAGGGCTTTCAGGTCGGCGTACGTGCTGTTGGTTTGGGCGTAAATCCAGGAAAAGTCCATTGGAAAAGGTTCAGAGGCAAGCAGCCTGAGGACTTCCAGGCGGCGATGGCCGGTATCCGCCCGCGCGCTGAGGTCCCGCGGGGTCAGAGCGGCAACCGCCGCCGGCGGGATGGTAAGCTGTGCCGTGCGCACCACTTTTGGGCTGACCCGTGGAGGGGGAAAAACGCTGCTGGTGCGCACCAATCCCGCTTTGCGCAAGCGGTCCAAACTGCCGCGCCATTCCAATTTTGGAAGGGAATGCTCTATCTGCGCCCCGCGCAGCGGCCCCCGCTCCGCCAGCAGTTTGAGGAGGCGCGTTTGCAGGGGTGTTAATCCAGCGGGAATTTCGGGTTGGTCAGACCTGAGCTCCACGAGAATATCCGCGCGCTGAGAAAGTCCGCGAGGGAGCATCAGGTTTACCGCCGCGCCGAGGGGCGCGAAGGTTTCCCGCGCCAGCCACTGGGCCAGCTGCAGCTGCTGCGGTGTGAGCACGGTTTCCTCTGAATTCAGCGAGAGGATTGGAAGCGTGTTTTCCACCTCGGGCTTTTCGAGCAGGGCGAGCACCACACCCTGCACGATTTGCTTGCCAAAGGGCACCACAACCAGGCAGCCGGGCTGCAGCCTGCCCAGCAGTTCCGGAGGAATCGCGTAGTGGTAGCTGCGGTCTATTGCCGCGAGGTTGATGCTAATATCCGCGTATTTCAATTCTGAGCTGGCAGCCTGGGTATCCATCAGGGAATTACGATAATGAGATATTCTGCCGAGTAAGAAAGCCCCGCCTGGGCGATATCTGTCGGGATAGGCTGATTCTGGAGCAAATACGCGCTCCAGGCTTCGGCCATGCGGCTCTGGCCAGTGAGGATATCAAACGCGTCGTGGTCAAAGAAGGGGTTCAATCGGGCGGTCTGCGCGCTCAGGCGGGACATATCCAGGTCGGCCTGCGCCCAGTCATCCGGGCGCCAGATGACCGGATGATGCGCCAGAAGAATCACGCGTTCCGGCAGGTCGGCGAGCAGCTGCTCGAAATCGCTGAGCGTCATTTGCTGAAAGAGGTTCTGGCGCTGTTCAAAGGGAAGCAGCCAGTCGGATTGGATGCGCCAGGGTTCAAAGACCGCGTCGGAGTTCTGGCTGCGCAGGTTCACAAACGCGGCGCCGTCCGCCGGCAAAGCGCTGATTGGCACGCCGCGTCCAAAGAAACCGGTGAGCACCAGTTTAGTCTCAATCGGGACTTGATTAAAGATATGACTCACGCGCAGGTAATACACGGTCACATCCTGGTCGCGCACGCGCACCGTCTCGGAATGGATACCTCGGTCCAGGAGCTGAAAGGCGACCGTGGCTGAAAGGCTGAGCAGGCTGCCGTCATCCCGCAGCTCTTTGCGGCTGAGGTAAAAATAGCTCCAATTGACGGTATTCGCCCCGCCTGCCTTCAGCGGAAAGAGGACGGCCGGGCGCGGTGGGATGGGCGTTGGGGTTTCGGTGGGCGTCGCGCTGGGCAGAGGGGTGGGCGTACTGGTCAGCGTCGGCGTTGGAGAGGGGGTTGCCGTCGGGACAGGCGGCGGAGTATTGGTGATGGTCGGCGTAGGTGTCTGAGTCGGGACGCGGGTTGGCAGCGCGGTGGGGCGGCCTTCAAAGCGCGGCTGGCAGGCAGCGCTCAGCAGCAGCCCGCCGAGCAGAAGAATCAGCAATAAAGCGCGCGGTGGGTAGAAAACTGAACGCCGCAAGCGCCACCGCCTACACAGTCTTCGTGATGACGGCTGAACCGTAACCTACCACGGAATCCGCGTCGTGGGTGACATCCGCGGAAGTGCGGTAGTCCGCGATGACAAGCTTATCCGCGCCCAGGCTGCGGCAGGCGCGCAGCACTGTCAGGATAGGCGTCATTCCGCAGGCCTGCCCCCGGCCGCTGGTGTTCAGCATAAAGAGTTCCGAGATGTCCATAGCCTCCAGCGCGGCAAGTACCCGCTTATCCAGTAGATTGGCTTGATTTTCCGGGTAGAAATGCGAGAGGTCGCTGGATGCCACCAGCAAGGTCTTTTCTTCGGGGTGGAGCGTGAGGAGATAGCCAGCCAGCGCGTCCGAAAGCGCGCGGACCAAATCCAGGGATTGGTTGACCAGCATGAGCGGCACCAGTTTAAAGCCCTGCGGCAGCACAACCTGCAGGAAAGGCAGCTCAATTTCGAGCGAATGTTCGCGGTCGCGCCGCACTGGCGTGATTTCCGGACCTCCAGTCGCATTCAAAAGCATGCGCAAGGCGTTCAACGCGTCATGGTCCACCGGAACCTGCCCAAGCGGGGTTCCATAAGCCTCGTGGCCGCTGGTGAGCAGCGGCTCGCGGTAGTACTGGTGCGAGGGCGAGAGAATCACCACGCGGGTGAACGCGCTGCCGATGAGCGTTTTGAAGGCATGCGCGGCAGTCAGGCCGGAATAGACCAGCCCGGCATGGGGAACAACCAGCCCGAGAATTTCTCCGGAAAGGGCCGGCGCGGCGGCTTTCTGCAAAAAGCCTTCCACCTGGGCGCGCAGCTCGGCAGCGCGGCCGGGGTACCAGGTGCCCGCGATAGGCGATGGACGCACGTCAGAGTAAACAGGTGTTTCCATACCTGTATTATAGCGCAAGCAAATGCCTGTTCAGGCGCGTCCGGGTGGATTGCTAAGTAAATTGCAGCGGGAAGCGGTTACACGCGGGGGCTAACGCAGAAAATCCCAGGGGTTCACGCGCCCATAATCGTCGCTGCGCAGTTCAAAATGCAGGTGCGGACCGCTGGAATTGCCGGTGCTGCCCACGGTGCCAATGATATCGCCCTGATATATTTCCTGGCCGCAGCGCACGTCCACCGTGCTGAGATGCGCGTAGAGCGTCTGCCAGCCCTGTCCATGGTCAATCACAATCATCTCGCCGTATCCCCAATCGTTCCAGCCGGCGTAGACCACCACGCCGTTATCTGCGGCGGAAACGGGGTCGCCAATTCCGCCGTGGATATCAATGCCGTAGTGGTTGGCTTCGGGGTTGTAGTCGTAGCCGGAGAGATAGCGGTCTGAGACCGGCCAGACGAAGTTGAGCGTGCCCATCACCCCGTCGTAAGAGCCGGAACAGGCGCCGGGGCCCACGTTAATGGCGGCGGCCGGGTTTTCCCGGGTAATGCGCGGGGTGCGCCAGTCCGGGAATTCGCCTTTGCCGCCGGGGATTATCAGCAAAGTGCCCGGGGCGATATTCGGCAGAGCGAAGTCGCCCAATTCCGCGGCGTTCAGATGGTTGCCGGGATAATTCACAATGCTTTCAGGGGTTACGCCGTAGAAACCAGCCACGCCGTTGAGGCCCTCTCCCGCGCTCCAACGGTGCAGGGTGCCGTCCACAGGCAGAATCAGCAGTTCCTGTCCCGGGAAAATCATATGCGGGTCTTCCCCCAGGGTGTAGCGGTTGCCCCACAGGATGGTCTCAGGTTTGAGTCCGAATCGCTCCGCGATGGAAAACAGAGTATCCCCCGCCTGGATGACATAGGTCAGCAGTTCAGTGCGCCCGCGGGAGGGCAGGATGGTATGCAAAGAGACCCGCGGCACAATTCCCGCCGGCTCTTCCACGACGGGCGCTTCTTTTTGCATGGCAAGCGCGGGCGCGGCTGGCGCGGTTGGAGTGAGCGCGGCCTGCACTGGAATTTGTTCTTCGGGGGTGCTGCCGCTGACGCTGGCATAAAAGCGGCTGAGTACCAGCAGCACACCTGCCAGCAGCACGGCGGTAAACAGCGCGGAAGCTACCCGCAGCACGCGGTCGGCAATGCCGAAACTTACCAGCCGCGCCCACAGGCGCTGCAGCGGGCGGTCGGGCGCCGCGCCGGTCTGCTCGTCTTCAGGGGTGGGAACGGGACTTTCCATTAAACTGATAATATCATGAGTCCATTAAACGTGTTTTCCCATTTGCCAGTCTGTATATCTGCATGCGAAAAGAAAATGGGGATAACCGGCGAAAAGTCGCATGGGGAATCTTTGCCGCACCAGTCTCTTGATATAATGCACCCAACAGGAAAGGACGAACCCATGCACGCGCTGATTTCAACGCTCCCAAAGCCCTACGAAGACCAGGTACTGCAGATTTGGGATGAACTGGAAGAACGTTTTGGCTGCAAATATGTGCGCACCGCCACTGTGCCGCACTTTACCTGGCAATTGGGCGACCGCTACGCGCTGGACGCGGTCATCCCGCTGCTGAAACAGGCGGCGGCAGAGCTGGAGCCCTTTGATATTGTGGTGCAGGGCGCGGAACATTTCGTCAGTCAATCTCCGATCCTTTTCTTGGAGATTATCAAAAACCCCAACCTGGTGAAAACCCATCTGGATATCTGGCAGCGCATGGAAGAACACACCGCTAACCCCAACCTGCTGTACAGCCCGGCCTTGTGGCATCCGCATATCTCGCTTGCCGTGCAGGACCTGCGTTGGGAGGATTTGCCCAAAGCTCTGGAGCTGGTCCGGGCGAAGCGCATTGATTGGCGCGTGATGATTGACCACTTTTCCATCCTGCGGCAGGACGCGGACGGCGCGGTAGCGCTGGAACACCACTTTCAGTTCGGCAAAGGGCAGGTCTATTGACAGCGGCTTTCAGCGCGCCAGCAGGGCATTAAGCCGCGCGGCCGCGCCAGGGGGTTCCGAAGCGGAGATTTGCACCTTGTTCAGCCCCTGCCAGGCCGCGTAGGCGCGCAAGGTGTCAGCTAAATCCGCCAGCAGCGCTTCTTCGGGCGGGATTCCCTCTTCCAGATACAGTTTGATGACTTCCAGTTGCTTTTCTTTGCGGCGCGCTTTGGCGTCCAGGCGGCCAACCAAACTGCCGTTTCGCAAAATTGGCAGCACAAAGTAACCATACTTGCGTTTGGAAGCCGGCAGGTAACACTCCAGCTGGTAGTCAAACCCGAACAGCTGTTGGGCGCGGGCGCGGTCCGAAATCAGGGGGTCAAACGGGGAGAGGATGGTGGTTAGCCCGGCTTGCAGAACGCCGGCGCGCGCCAGTTCCAGCAGGGCAAGGTTATCGGGGTGCACGTAGGCCGGCTTGCCTTCCAAACCTGAGACCCGCACTGGTAAAAGCTCGCCCGTTGCCTGCAGCTCCGCAAGTATAGCAGGGACCAGGCGCCTGGGCAGGTAAAAATAGGGCGCCGCCCAGTTTTCCCGCGCGATTCCCAGGGCTTTTACGCTCATCAGGACCAGCTGGCGCAGCGCGTCCTCGTAGGGCGGGACGCGGGCGTCGTTCCAGCCGGGCAAAACGCGCTCCCGCAGGTCGTACACGCGCTGAAAGCCGCGGCGGCAGGCAATCATCACGTCTCCCCTGAAGTACAGGTACTCCAGCGCCACCTTTTCCGCCTTCCAATCCCACCAGGCGCCGCGCTGCCCCTCGCGGGCAAAATCCGAGGATTTGACCGCGCCGTTCTCGCGCAGGTGCGCCAGTATTCCAGTGACAATTTCCGGGTGAGCTTCGCCCCACGCGCGGATGTTATCCCAACCTACAAAATTCTTGCGCATCAGGCTGCGGTAGAGCGGGTAATCTTCAATCGGGAGATAGCAGGCGGCATGCGCCCAATATTCAAACAGCGCGCCTTCCGCGTGCAGCTCTTCCAGCCAGCGCAGGTCGAACGCGCCTATACGCGACCAAAGGATGTGCAGGTGCGCGCGCGCCACCACGCTGATGGTGTCAATTTGCAGGTTGTGAATGCGCCGCACCGTGCTGAGGATATCGGCTTTGACAGCGGGCTGGCTGGGCGGGGCGGCAAGGCCCTGCGCGGCGAGCATCAGGGCGCGCGCCTGGGGGAGGGTGAGGGTGAGCTCTGGCATAGCAGCAATTGTATGCCAAAAGCACCGCGGATGGGGAAACAGGCGCCGAGGGCATATTCGGGCGGTTGAGAAGCGGGCAAGAGGCGCCTGAGAGCGTAAAAGAGCTGGATTTTAGAAAATTGATAGCAATTGAGAGTCGGGTTTCAGTACACTCCACACCAGTAAAGTATGCAAGGAGTGTAATAATGGAAGTTCCACGCTATTGGAGATTGAAAAAACAACGCTACGCGTTGGTGGGTGAGACCTGCCCACACTGCGACGCGAAAATTTTCCCGCCCCGGGATATCTGCCCGGAATGCGGTGGAGAAGCCAAAGCCCCCTTTGCCTTCAGCGGGCAGGGCGAGGTGTATTCGTACACCCACATGGCTAGCGCGCCAGCCGGCTTTGAGGAGCAGGCGCCCTATACCATCGCGCTGGTGAAGCTTATGGAAGGCCCCATGGTGACCGCCCAACTGACCGACCTGGGCGATGAACCGGTGCGGATTGGCATGCCGGTGGAGATGGTGACGCGCAAGATACGCAATGACGGCGATGAGCGCGGGATTATTGTGTACGGGTATAAGTTCCGGCCGGTGATGGCGCGGTAGAAGCTGATTGACTGAAAATGCGAACCGCCTTCCAGAGATGGAGGGCGGTTTTTGTTTCATACAATACTTGTTTCTTTCTGACCTGATGATGGGAGAAGAAAAATTTGAATTCACGGCGCGTTGTATAACTTAGTCGTGGGATATTTGAGATGAAACTCTTATAATTCGGTTATTCGTACTATTCAAAGGAGATTTATCTATGAAACGCAATATGTCCAATCTTGACCGCATAATCCGCGCTGTGGTTGCCGCCCTGTTTGCCTATCTCTATTTTGGCGGAATTGTTACAGGTACACTTGGTATTATCCTGTTAGTTCTTGGCGCGATCTTCCTATTTACATCCATCACTGGCTTCTGCCCGCTCTACGCGCTCTTCAAAACCCGCACTCTTAAAGGCTGAGCAATCGTTTCCCCCCGAGCGGATGAGCAATCATTCGCTCTGTTTTTTACGGCAGGCTGGTTGAAGCGGTGAGGCGCAGGGTCCGCAATGACGGCGTCGAGCGCCGGATTATTGTGGATGGGTAAAAGTTCCGGCCGGTGATGCGAATTTAGGAAAACGAGAATAAGGAATTAAAGCGCTCTCAACTCTTAGAAAACTTTTTTGTTCCTGTGGCATAATTTCAACAGTTCAATTTCACGTACAATTATCAGTTGGTCGCTAATACTCAATACAAAGAAGACAGAAAATGATTTATATCGTAAGTGGTGCTTCGAGGTCGGGAAAATCGATTATTGCCAAAAGATTCTTACAAAGAAATCATGTTCCCTATATGCCCTTGGATAGTATGATGATGGGTTTCATGAACGGTGTACCATCCATGGGAATCCATGACCGGTTATGGCCTCACGAAATTGCCGAAAAGATGTGGCCTTTTCTGGAAGCGATGTGTGAGAATATGCTTAATAACAAAATTGATTATCTGTTTGAAGGTGAAGCTGTTTGGCCACAGTATATAAAAGGATTTGCCGACCGTCACCCCGGTCAGGTTAGGATTTGTTTTTTAGGGTTTGTTGATGTTGATATCCCCAGTAAGGTTTCAGATGTGAAACGCTACCCCAATCATGATGGAGATTGGCTCGTTTCTCAAACAGAAGAAGAAATCAGAAATCATCTTGAAAATATGAAAAAGTATAGTGTGCGCATTAAGGAGGAGTGCCTGAAGTTTGGTGTCCAATACTTTGACACATCGGATGATTTTGAAAACAAAATGGAAACGGTGTTGTCTTTTTTAGACCCGAACACGGCAAGCACATAGTTCCGATGTTCTTCTTGAGTGACATTGAGACTCGGATGGGAATTATCTAAATCCATCTTATTATCAAGAAAGAAATAAAACATGATAACAAAACTATCAGATCAAGAGATTCAAACGCGCATGGCGCAATTGGGCACTATTTCAGGCGAGACTTGGAAACTTAAGGATAGCAAACTGCATATCTCAATAAAATTTCCCGATTTCGTCTCGGCTTTCACTTTCATGACCACTACTGCCTTCTATGCCGAGAAGTTGAATCATCACCCGGAATGGTCAAACGTCTACAACCGGGTCGATATTAACCTGAGCACGCACGACGCTGGCGGTATTACCGAACTCGATTTCAAGCTAGCCGAGTTGATAACGATTAGCGCGGGTAATTGCTGACGCCGCGCGCCGGGTCGGTGAATTGGACCAAGTCTTTGGCGCTTTATATGCCCAAAAGTTGTATTATGTAGGTGTCTATTGCTCAACCGAATGCTGTGTTAATCCAGCGCACCTTACCGTAAAACGGCTTATACACCAGTCATTTAATCTCTTAACCTTGAATGCAGAATTGGACAGCTGATTGGATGGAAGGAGCCTCCGTGAACAAGCCCACAGAAAAGGGGTCTGGCGTGGGGACAATGTTGCTAATTGGATTATTGTTCCTCCCAATCCATGTTGGAATTTTTATTTTTCTTGGAAAGAATAGCTGGCTTCCGCTTGAGCTCGCCCTGATCGGAGCAATTATTGGTGTTTACAGAGTTTGGAGCGAGAACGAGGACACCAAAGATAAGAGCAAGCTCCTTGAAATGGCATTACTCGGCTTACTTCAATCTTTTTTCCTGACTGTTATCGTTTTTGGACCCTTGATATTGTTAACAAATTGGCTGCTTCGGAATATCGGCCATCTACCGATACCGGAAAGTGAAGATCCTGCCTGGTTGAGGATTTTATTCAACCTTGTTGGTTTTGAGCTTTTCTATTGGCTGGCAATCTTCTTGGTGCCCCGGATTAGAGCCAAATCATCCGGTGAAAAGAAAGGCAGCGACACCTAAACTTCTGGCGAGGGATAGGTAGGAATTTCCCCTTGCTTCGTGCCAGTTTTCAGCTTTACCTCGAACTTGCGCCTGTACTATGGCCAAGATCTTGGCGCCAAACCAAATCATTTTTAGGTATCAACTTTTCTCAGCAGGAAAGGAAGGCAAAAATGCCTGATTTAATAAGCCTGGATAACGCTTCCAAGCTGTTCATTGCCTGGGCATTCTTTCTCCAGATTGTGTTCATTGTCCATTTTGCTGTACGCAAGATTTTCTTTGAAAGCTACACCCTGCGCTATGGCTGGATAGTCTACGCGCTGTGCATCCCGGCTGTGGTCATCAGCATTCTCCTCCTGCGGGGTGGAAAAAACTGGGTTTACTGGATTGGCGGATTCCTGTTCGCGGTCTATGCCTGCTTCGGTTTTTGGGTGGATTACATTGCCCGCATCCAGTTCAGAAATCCGGTGCGCTTAACCGTCCTGATTCCGTACGCGTTTCTATATCTGGTCACCGTGATGTTCTACTGGTGGCCGCTCTACCGCCTGAATCGGACGCTGTGGGCTGTGTATGCCGCTTTGTATGTCATCGCCACAATTCTGAACGTGAGCTCTCACTGAGCTCCTGGCTGGCAAGAGCCCCAAGGCCTGGACCAGGCGGGCCACTTGCAGAGTATTCTGGATTTGGCGCTTTCCAGCAGGAACGCGCTATGATTTGTGGCATAATTCGTATCAGGTAATCCACGGGCGGATAAATCCCGCGAAGCAATTACTGGCACAAGCCTCTACTTTTAGGTTTCTTACTGCCTGACTGTACATAAGGAGAAAAATGGAATACACAAAAGCAGGGCAGACAACGGATATTCCGGTAAACACGATGAAAATGGTGCTGGTCGGCGGCAAAGAAGTGCTTCTGGCGAATGTGGACGGAGCGTACTATGCCATCCCCAATAAGTGCACCCACCTTGGCGGTCCGCTGGCGCAAGGGAAGCTGGAGGGCGGCATAGTCACCTGCCCGCGGCACGGCGCGCGCTTTGACGTCCGCACCGGGCAGGCGGTGGGCGAGGCAAAGCTGGGCTTTGTGAAGATGAAAGTGAAGGACGAACCGAGCTACAGCGTGAAGGTGGAAGGCACGGATATCCTGATTGGCGTGGGCTAAAAGAGCGATTTGTTGCAACTCCACCGGAGACGCCTTCACAAGATAAGGAGCAGTTGTAATGCTCGCGGCGGTTTGATGCTCCACTGGTCCTTCAAACTGCGGATATTTCGGAGCACACTCATTGCACAAACGTGAACTTGCCACAATCCATTTGTTGAAAAATAAAGTACGAATTGTCGTAGTAATTAAAAAAAGAACACAAATGAATTTTAAGAGCCCATTAAGCAGCTTAAGCGAAACACTTTGCCGTATTAAGGAATCTGCCGTGATGTATCAGAAGATATTAAAGAAAAACGAAGCGGCTACAAGGACGGTGCTTATTGATCCTGTGCTGCGCGCACTTGGCTGGGATACTGCCAACACCAATATGGTTGAGGTTGAGAAGACCACAGAAAGTCTCAGAGCAGACTACGCGCTGTATGATGGAAATGGGATAGCTCGGATTATCGTTGAAGCCAAGGCTTTGGGTTCGGCGCTGGATCAAAAGGCTGTTGTGATGGCTCTGGTTGATTATGCTTTTGGTTTCCAGCTCAATGACGTTTTTTTGACCGACGGCATTATTTGGCATCATTATGAGGATTTCCACCCAGGAAATCTCTCTCCCAAGCACGTAATCAATCTTTCGGTGGATGATCCAATAATTTCTGCAACATACTTTGTCCAGCACTTGGATGCTGCCAAGTATTGGCCAATGGATCAGGGCATCGATGAAATTTCCCAAAGACTCGACCAGTTAGAGAGCACCGTTGCTGATCTACAGAGACGCATCATGGAGCTGGGAGGGCTCGATCCCAG